>MDTA01033404.1_pt1 | contig 31977 bp, 30 predicted proteins | sample 811151 | NCBI WGS metagenome assembly MDTA01 (sample SAMN05326648, study PRJNA326480) | marine metagenome | isolation source: seawater | place: Indian Ocean: South | collected 2010
AAAATCAGAATTTAAATTACTTGAATATTCAAAACCCTCTTTTACTTTTTTTGCCTTAAATTTTTTGAAATAATATTTTTTAATTAATTTACTGTTAGTGCCTAATATTGCATAAGAATTTTTCATTTCTATTGTGTTGTAACTATCACTTTTTGATATCATCTGTTCATGAATTTTCTCTCCTGGTCTAATACCTATTAGTTCTATTTTCTTTTTTGGGCTCATTGCTTTTGCTAAATCTATTATTTTAAAACTCTTTAACTTAGGAACTAAAATTTCACCACCATAAGAATTTTGTAAAGCCCAAAATACAAGCGAAACTCCCTCCTCTAAACTAATGTTAAATCTTGTCATATTTTTTTCTGTGATAGGAAAACTCTTTTCATTAATCAAGCTTTTAAATAATGGAAAAACAGATCCTCTGCTCCCAAAAACATTACCATATCTTACTACAGAAAATTTAATGCTTCTTTTGCCTTTTATGTTGTTTGCTGAAATGAAAAGTTTGTCTGAACAAAGTTTTGTTGCACCATAAAGATTTATGGGTGCGCAAGCTTTATCAGTAGATAGTGCCACAACTTTTTTTACGTTATTTGCTAATGCAGCTTTAATTACATTTTGAGAACCAATAATATTAGTTTGGATAGCCTCAAAAGGATTGTACTCAGTTGAAGGAACCTGTTTTAAAGCCGCAGCATGTACAATATTTTCAATACCCTCTGAGGCTGTCAAAATTCTTTCGTAGTCTCTTATATCCCCAATGTAGAATCTTATGTAAGGATATTTAGAATGAGGATATTTTGCAGACATAATAGATTGCTTGAGTTCATCCCTACTAAATATAACTAATTTTGAAATATTTTTTTTTGATTTTATCAAGTTTTCTACAAAAGCGTTTCCGAAACTTCCTGTCCCTCCAGTTATTAAATAAGAGTTTTTAGACATAATTTTAAATTAAATTTAATATATTTTTAATAATCAAATCAATTTCCTTTTTTTTTAAATTTGGATAAATTGGTAATGACACTGTTTTTTTGTAAAAATTATATGCATTAGGAAAACTTTTAGGGTTTAATTTATATTTTTTTTTATAATATGGCTGCATAAATATTGGTATATAATGCACTTGCAATTTAATTCCTCTTTTATACATTTTTTTAAAAAAATCATCTTTATTTATGTTTAATTTATAAAAGTCAATTTGTAGAGGATATAAATGGTAAGAATGATACACATTTTTTTTTTTCAATTGGTGTTACTAAATTAATTTTATCTTTAAACAAAAAATTATAAATTTTAGCTATGTTTCTCCTTAATTTAACAAATTTATCGATTTTTCTTAATTGAGATAAGCCTAAAACACTATGAATATCGCTTAATCTAAAATTATGACCAGGCTCATTAATTTCATAAAACCACAATGGTTTATCTAAATTTTTTTTCATAGAATGACTTCTTAAAAGTTTTAATTGATTATCAATTGCTTTGTTATTTGACAGAACTGATCCTCCCTCACCTGAAGTAATAGTTTTTACTGGGTGAAAACTTTGTGTTAGAAAGTCTGCAAACTTACACGCATATCCCATATCATTGTTTAACATTGATCCCATTGCATGACATCCGTCATTTATGAGGTAAAAATTATATTTATTTGCTAAATATCTCAAGCTTTCCCAATCACAAGGGTGACCAGCATAGTCGACACCTATTAGTGCTTTAATTTTTACTCTATTTTTTTTTCAGAAAAAACTCTACTTTATTCGGATCAATCGTAAAAGTTTTTTCATCTATATCTATAAATTGTGTTTTTGCATTATTAAGTTCAATACAATTTGAAGTTGCCAGGAATGAAATAGGTGTTGTCAGAACTGTGTCTCCCTTTTTCCACTTTAAAGCTTTTCCTATTAAATAGAGGGCTGATGACCCATTAGAAACAACTGTGCAAAATTTAGTTTTAAATTTTTTTGCAAGTGCATGTTCAAATTTTTGTACAAAGGGTCCTTGAGTAAGAAATGAACTTTTTAGAACTTTTGAAACATTTTTTATATCCTCTTCAAATATTGTGTGATGGCCATAATTTATTATTTTTTTCATTATATATAAATTTTATTTACTTTAGATATTTTATTTTTTTTTAAATATTTAATCACATCTTTTAAGCTAAAATATTTATTTTTCCTATATAAAGTGTCAAAAATATTTTTTATTAAAATATAATCCTCAATATAATCTAGTGTAAGCCTATAATTCTTAAATGAATTTTTAAAATTTATACGTAAAACACGGAATTTTTTGTGATTTTTTTTTATGTAAGAAGTTACGTGTTCTTTATCATACTTTGTTTTAGCATTTTTAGCACTTTTTTTAAGCGTGGTAAAATCAAAGATTTCTAAATCATATCCTTTTGGGACTGACCTATTTGGGAAAGTATTAGAGAGATAATTAATGTTTTTTTTTTCTAGATATTTAGAAATAAAATTATCTATAAATTTATAATCTAAAAGTGGACAGTCTGCTGTTACTCTTAATATTACATCCGCTTTATATTTTAATGCGCATTTATAGTACCTATATAATACATTCAAATTACTTCCTTTAAAACATGGAATATTATTTTTTTTGCAAATTCGGACTATTTTCAAATCTTCCCTAAGATTTGTAGTAGCTATAATTATATTATTTAAAAATTTACTTTTGTTTATTCTTTCATAAAGGTTTAAAATTAGAGGTTTCTCGCTAGCACCTTTCATTAGAACTTTTCCTGGTAATCTTTGACTTCCTAATCTTGCTTGGATGATACAAATGATCCTCATTTTTAAAATATTTAATTTAAATTGTTTAGCTTTTAATTGAAGTTATATTTACATTATAAATTATTGTTTAATTTAAGGCAAATCATCAAACGAATTGGTTGGTCAAAAAAATTATAATATTAATTATATATTATTAAATTTACATTATCTTAAATTACTATTATTAAGGCTTTTTATAATGGCAAAATATATTTTAGGAATACAATCTTATGCAAATCATGACTCGGGAGCTGCAATTATAAAATTTGGAAAAAACATTAAACCAAAAATTGTCGCAATAAGTGAAGAACGTGTATTAAGAAAAAAATATCCATATACATTTCCTATTCACTCTATTCTTTATTGTATGAAGTATTTTAAAATAAAAAAATTAAGTGAAATAAATTTAATAATAAGCGACTGGATTCGTGAAAAGAAGTGGATTAGATCTGGACCAGCATATAATTACCAAGCTTTTGATTACATTAAAGAAAATTTAGATTTTGATAAAACAAAAATTATTCAAATTAGTCACCATTTAGCTCACGCTGCAAGCGCTTATTACTCAAGTAAATTTAAATCATCTGCAATTTTAATAGTTGATGGCAATGGATCAGATGTAGAGACTAATAGTTATTTTATAGGTAAGGGAAATAAAATTAAATTATTAAAAAACTATAAATATTTTGGGATAGGCGCAGCTTACGGTGCTGTAACAAAAGAAATTTTAAACTTAGGAACAGGTGGAGAAGGCAAAACTATGGGCCTCGCTCCATACGGAAAATTCAATAAAAAATTAAAAATTCCTTTAAAGATTGAAGGAATAAAAACCGATTTCAGCAAGTTTATGCTAAGAATGCCATACTCTGATGTTTTGAACCATTTAAATAGAAACTTTAGACCAAAAGTAATTAGAAATAAAATCAAAAAATCTAATAAAAAAAATATAATGAATAAATATTTTAAAGATTATGCATACATGATTCAAAATAGTTCTGAAAAAGTAATGAAAAAACTTGGTGAAGATTTATATAAAATTACTAAAGAGAAAAATATTTGTTTAGCTGGTGGTGTTGCTTTAAATTCCGTAGCTAATGAAAAAATGTTTCAAGCAAACAAATTTAAAGAAATGTTTGTTTTTCCAGCTTGCTCTGACTCTGGTATACCATTTGGATTAGCAATATGGGCTTATCATAATATATTTAAACAAAATAAAAGGATACCTTTTGATAATGCGTATACAGGTATTGATTATTCAGATAATGAAATAATTTATATTTTAAATAAATTTAAAATTAAATTTAAAAAAACATCTATCAAGGAAATTGCAAGATTAATATCAGAAGGTAATATAATTGGCAATTTTCATGGTAAAAGTGAATATGGACCTAGGGCTTTAGGAAATAGAAGCATACTTGCTGATCCCAGAAAAAAAAATATTCGAGATTTTATTAATAAACATATTAAGCATAGGGAGATGTTTAGACCATTCGCTCCAGCAATAATAGAGGAAGAATCTTTAAAATATTTTAATTTAAAGATTTCTCCTTTTATGCTCAGAGTAACAAAATGTAAAAAAAGACATAAAATTCCATCTACACTTCATGTGGATAATACAGCTAGAGTACAAACTGTAAATAAAAAACAAAACCAAAAGTTTTACTCAATAATAAAAGAGTTTCAAAAAATTACAAAAATACCTGTTTTGCTTAACACTTCATTTAATGATGCTGGGGAACCACTAGTAGAAGATCCTTTAGACGGAATTATCTCAGCCTTAAAAACCAATTTACATTACATTGTTTTAGAAAATTATTTAATAAATTTAAAAGCATTACATTTTTTAAATAAGAAATTTCTTTTGAAAAAATTAACAATTTATAAAAATTTACAAATTAAAAAAAATGAATCTAAAGCTATCAAAACTATAACAAAAAAATTTGTGAAAAGTGAATTAAAAAAGAAAATCAGAATTAATAATAAATTTGCCCAAAACCATTGTCTGAAAAGAGTCTTTAAAAAAACTGAAGAATATTTAAGGAATTTTGATAAAAATAAAAAATTAATAATTGTTGGAAGTAATGATCATACCAATATTCTTATAAAGTTGTTTAATAAAGAATTTTTGAAAATAAGAAATATATACTACTTTGAGTGCAAAAATAATGATATCTATAAAAATAAAAAAAAAATTATTTATTTTAAAAAATTAAAAAAAATTAATTGTAAATTTGAAAATAGTGAATTTTTTATTTCAAGTTTTCAATATATGACTGATTTAAATAAAATTTTAAAAAAATACAACAATCAAAGTAAAATTTTTCTTCCTTATGATAGTAGCTCAAGAAGCTTGATCGATTATTATTATATAAAAAAATATAAAGGGAAGAACAAAATATACAGTAAAGAAATATATTAAGTTAAATTATTTTTTTGTATTTTTTAAAAAAAAATTTAAAAACTTTTTATGGAGTATTTTATTAGAGGCAATTATTATTTCACCCTTCAAATAGTCTTGCCCGCCACTCCAATCAGAAATTACAGCACCAGAATGAAAGATTAATGGTAACATAGGTGCTATATCATATATCTTTAAACCAGACTCAATTAAAATATCTACTTTCCCTTCAGATAAAAGACAAAAATTATAAGAGTCTGAACCTGTTATCTTAAATAAATATTTATAATTTTTAAAAAATTTATAAATCTGTTGATTTTTAAAAGTATGGATTGAATTTGTAATTAGATAACTTTTTTTTAAACTTGTGTTGCTACTTGAACAAATTATTTTTTTTTTGTTTTTTAAACAAACAAAACTTTTTTTACCATCTGAGTAGTAGTATTTACCAAGAGCAGGAAAATTAGCCAAACTTATACAGGGTTTTTTTTTATGAAACAAACCAATTAAATTACTCCATGTAGGTTGTCCAGCTATCAATGCCTTTGTCCCATCTATAGGATCAATATACCATTCATAATCTGATTTATTAATTAAATTTTTGAACTCTTCTCCTATGATGCTATGAGTGGGAAATTTTTTAATTATTTCATTTCGTATTTTTTTTTCAATCAACAAATCAAATTTTGTAACTGGGTCTGTTAAATCTTTTTTTTTTGTTTTATAAAAAATTTTTTCTTTGATTGACGCATTCTCTTTATTAATAATGGTTCTAATATTTTTTAGTAAAAATCTAGTAATTCTATTTAAATTTTTCATAGTAGTTTGTTTATAAATCAATTACTTTAAGAAACTTGTATTTAAAATTATTTAATATATATATTTTGTAAAATATAACATGCAAAACAAAAACTTTGTTAAAAATTATTTTCAAGATACATCAAGTGTAATAAGGAAATTAGACCAACATACGAAAGAAATTAAACTTATTATAAATGAAATTTATAAATGTAATAAAAAAAAAAATAAAATTTTGGTTGCAGGTAACGGAGGCTCATGTGCAGATGCAGAACATTTTGCAGGAGAATTAATTTGTACATTTATGGATAGGACTAGACAGGGAATTTCAGCTATACCAATTTCGAGTAATTCTACAGCTGTTTCTGCATGGTCAAATGACTTTGGTTTTGAAAGTTATGTAGAGAGACAGGTTGTCTCAAATGGGAAAAAAGGCGATATTTTATTTTTATTATCTACCGGTGGAGGAAATTTAAAAAATAAAGCCTCATTAAATCTGGTCTACGCAGCTAAAAAAGCTAAAAAAAATAAATTAAAAGTCGTTTCTTTAATAGGTAAAGATGGAGGAGAACTTAAAAAGATTTCTAATATCTTTATAAATGTTAGATCTAATAATACTTCAATTATACAGGAAGCACATATGTCAATTTTACATTGCATTTGTCTGGGTTTAGACAGAAAGTTAGCTAGATAAATGAGTAAAATCCTAATTTTTCAAGACGGACCAAATTTTAAAGAAATTAAGGATTTTTTTAATAAAGTAGATGGCTATACATTTAACCCTACTCTTTATAAAAACCTTGGTGCAAAAAATTATTTGGATTTCACAAAAGAAATATTATCTTTCACTAAAGATAAGTCTGTCTCAATAGAAGTGATTGGCGATAGTGAGGATGATTGTTTTTCTCAAGCAATGAAAATCAAATCACTAAATAAAAATATAGTAATTAAAATTCCAATTTTATACACTAACGGAAAAAGTACGGCTAAATTAATTAAGAAACTAGTTAAAGAAAATATAAATCTTAACATAACCGCAATTTTTACAATAGAACAAATTAAAGAAATATTGCCAGAGATTAAAGAAACCAATACTATTTTATCAATTTTTGCCGGAAGATTATTTGATACTGGATTTAATGCCGTAGAAATTTTTAAAGAAATATCTGACTATGTTCATCAAAATAGCAAGTGCAAAACACTTTGGGCTAGTTGTAGAATGGCTTATGACATTGAATTTGCTAAAAAAAGTAATGCAGACATAATTACTATGCCCACAAGTTTGATCGCAAAATTAGAAAAATTTGGTTACAGTCCTTTGAAATATTCAGTAGATACCGTAAAAACGTTTTTTGAGGATGCAAAAAACTCAAATTTTAAAATTTAATTAAGTGGGAATAATTAATATAAGACATACAGGGATAGTCACAGATGATCTTAAAAAATCATTATATTTTTACAGAACATTACTTGGATTTAAAATAAAGAAAAGAATGTTAGAAAAGGGTTCTACAACTGACAAAATATCAAATTTAAAAAATGTCAGTGTTGAAACAATTAAATTATATAAAAAAAAAAATCAACTTATAGAGTTGTTGTATTATCATTCCCATAGAAGATCTAACAAGAAGAAAGTCTATAATATCTCGAGGATTGGAATTTCCCATATATCAATGACAGTAAATAATTTACAAAAAACTTATAAAAAATTGAAAAATAAGAATATTAGATTTATATCTAAACCAAATATTTCCGACGATGGAAACGTTAAGATAACATTCTGTAGAGCCCCAGAAGGCACTTTAATAGAGTTAGTTGAAGAAATTGATAATTAAAAATTATAAAATTTTATTAAATTATCATTATGGGTACCAAAAGAATTTGATTTTAGTAAAAACATATGCTGATCATAATTGAGTTTTTTGTAAGACCACTTTCTTTTTAAATTACATTTTAAAAATTCAACTTGGGCACCCCTACCATCACATAAAATAATTGTTCCTGGGATTAAGAAATGCTCAATTTTTAATATATCTGATGAAATTGGCAAAAAATCAGGATGATTAGTCGTTATGCCATTAACTTTTCCGTGTACCTCAAATTGATCCGGACCATCTATGTAAATTAAATCAGGATTGCAGTTTGGAAGTTTATTATAAGAGTTTACAATTAGGTTATTATATAAATTCATTGAAACTTTTGAATATAATAAATTTATTTTACAATAGTTTTTTTTAGACTTATAGAAATCTCTAACTTTTTTTTTTGTTAATTTAAGATAAAATTTAGACTGTTCTATACAAAATAATTCAAATAAATTATTTCTTCTTAGATCTTTTGTTTTGTTAAGTAAACTTTTTTTTAATTCATTGAGTGCATATAAAAATATTAATGAAGATGCACCTGATCCAAACTCCAATATTGTTGTTCTTCTATTTAAAATAACGAATTGGTATAAAAAAAATAATTTATCTAAATTTATTTGATTATTTATAATATTGTTATAATTCTTATTTCTTATTTTTATTAATGATGGACTTTTATACTCTTTTAAATATTTTATAATTTTCTTATTCTGTCTTTTAAATCTTGAATTTTTAAAAAAAATTAAATTTGGTAATTTTACTTTATGTTTCATTACTTAATTGAAAATCATTAAATATCTATTTTTAAATGTCATCTTATCAAAGGCTAAGCACCTAATAACCCATTTTTTAACAAGAGTATTTTCTTTTTTATTTGAAATAAAGAAATTATTTTTTTGGTAAAATTTTATGGCTTTTCTTAGTTTTTTGTTTACATGAACAGTTTTTAAATTTTTTGTTGTTTTGTCTATAAATATTTTCTTTAAAAATTTAGCGCCCAATCCTTTATTACGTTTATTCCTAATAATATAAAAAAATGAGAGATGATTACTATATAGAGTATTTAAAATTACTAAAGATCCTATTATTTCTTTTTTTGACATTAGAAAATAAAATTTAAAATTTTTTAATCCCATGTATTTCCATGGTGGATTATAGATTTTAGCATTTGACTGAAAAACATCTCCTTTTATAAAACTTAAGAATTTTTCAAGTTTTTTTTTGGTTTCTTTTTTTTTTATAATTAGTTTCATTTGTATTTATAAAATACTTAAATATTCCTTTTTAAAAATATCCTTAATTTTTTTCCTGAAGCTCCATTGCTATTACCTATATGTTTAATTAATAATTTTTTTAATTTGCTTGTATCAATTTTTTTTAATTTTTTCTTTTTATTGACTAGAGATACCAAAATATTAAATAATTCGATTTCTGATTTTGGGTTATGAACAAATTTTCCAAAATTCAGTATAAAATTTTTTTTTTCTTTTAAGTCTCCAAATTCGGGTGTAATTACTGGTATACTACATAGTAATGCCTCTAATATTCCCGTAGTATTAAACGCTATTACTATTTTTGAATTTCTTATCAAGTCAACACTTCCACCACTATCAATTAATTTACAATTACTCAGATTTAAATTATTAAATTCTTTAGCTTTGTTAATAGATGTTAAAGGTTTGGTTTTAAATATAAATTTTTCATCTTTAAACTCTCTTGCAAACTTTGTAACAACTTTGAAAGTGCTATTCTCAATTCCTTTCCAGGTAAATGGTTTAATTTTTTTTTTTAATCCAGTTGAAATCCATTTATTGTTAAATAAGGGTAATTGAGCATTTTCTTCTATCATTAAGAAAAGTATAAATTTATTTTCTAAATTTTTTCTCTTTTTTTTAAAGTATATGTCAGCTCTAGGCATTCCAGTTACCTCTATCTTGGAAGACTCAACAGAATTGGAATTGATTAAAGCTTTCTTTATATAATTATTATAAACAGCTACTTTTGTAATTTTTGCAGGACCCATTTTTTTTTTCCACACATTTGTTCTAATAATGTTAAGCCACTCTGACGATACGCTCTCCTTGTGACAAACTAAAAAATTTATAGAGTTTTCAAACGACGCTCTTTGTAATTCTCTTTCAGCTAAATAAAAAAGGTTGAAACTAAGAAATGCCTCAAATTTTATCAATTTTTTTAATTCTTTTAAAACTTTAGATAAATAATTTTTATAAATATTTTTTTTTTGATTTATAACATCGCTTTTTGAAAGATAATTAGTTTCAGTTATTTCTTTTAAATATTTCTTAAAAAAAAAATTAAATATGTTTCGTAAAAGTGATCTTTGAAGATTAAGAAACAAAATATCGGATTTTGTGTTTTTAAAAGCTAAATTTAAATCATCAATTCCAAAAGATTTTTCTAAAACTATTATTCTCTTTTTTATTTTTTTGTATTTAATATGTTTATTTATCCTTAAATTTAATCTTAAAATTAGCGCGGTAAAAAAAGGGTAATTAAAAAAACATGATAAAACAATTAAGTAATTACTAATTTTTAGAATTAATTTTTTAAGAAAATTTTTAATATAACTAAACACTGGTTGATCAAATATTAGTAAGGAAACATGCTCCTTTATTATCAATTTCTAAGTTTATAAAGTTAAATTTATTTTTACTTAAAAAACTTTTAACTTCAGCCTTTTTCTTTTTAAGTGCCATTAAAAAAAACCCACCACCTCCTGCTCCAATAATTTTCCCTCCGTAAAATAAATCTGTTTTCATCATTTTCAAATAAATCTTATCTAAAATAGAATTAGAGATTTTTTTCGACAATTTCTTTTTTAATTTCCAGTGGTCATCAAATGTTTCACCAATCATCTTTATATTACCATTTATCAGTGCTTTTTCTATTTCTGTAACCTTTTTTTTTAATTCATCATAAATATATATTTGATTTGATTTTTTTTTACTTCTTCTTTGACTTGTAATTATATCTGCTGATTTTCTAACTTCATTAGTAAATACCAAAATTAAATTCCTCTCAATTTTTTTTTTTATATGCTTTTTAATTTTTAAGTTTGTGATGTTAAACTCTCCATTTTTATTAATTTTTATTTTGATTAAACCTCCATACGTAGAGACAATTTGATCTTGCCAGCCACCATCATTTTTTAAAATCTTTCTCTCAATATGATAGGCAATTTTTACAATTTTTTTATTAGATAATTTTATCTTTTTGTATCTACAAATATTTTTAATTAACGAAACTACCAAAGAACTTGAGCTTCCTAATCCTGATTTTGTTGGTATTGTTGAAAAAGTTGAAATTTGAAAAGATTGACTAATTTTAAAATATTTAAAAACTTCTCGAATTATTTTATGTTTAATTTTATGAATTGAATTTTCAAATTCTGTGGTTGTTGTTTGGACTAATACCTTATTATCTAAATCTCTTTTTTTAAAGATAGTATAAACATATTGGTTTAGGGCAGCTGATATTAGTAGACCACCTTTTTTTTTATAATAAAAATCAATATCTGTACCACCTCCTGCAAGGGGTATTCTGTATGGAGCTCTAGCCAAAATCATTTTTTTATACTTTTTTGATTTATTAAAGATCCTTTCATTATGTCTGTGGATGCTTTTTTCCCGGTAATTTTATAAATTTTTTTTGGTTCAAGACCACCTTGCTTGTAAGTTAAAACAGTTTTCAAATGTTTCATAGATATTTTTTTACCTGAGGGAATATTTTGTCTAGCCACAATTTTTCTAGATAAAATTCCATGTAGAATTTTTTCAGATTTAAGAAAACTTTTTTTTGAAGTACCCATTGCTAAATAAATCTTATTACAAAATTCTGTCATATTATTGAACTCCTCAAAATTTAGGGAAGCTAAATGGTCCGGACCAGCCATGTTTTTATTAAGAGTTACATGTTTTTCTATTACTTGCACACCAAGAGGAATTGAGCCTGCTGGCCCAATATAGCTGGTTCCATGACCTGAAAAACCTATTTCTGTTTTTAAAAGTTCTTTTAGAGTTGGAATACAATTTAAATTTTTATCTTTTTCTGTGGATGGATAGGATGAGGTACAGTGCATAAACATATGCGGACAGTTGTATTTTTTAAAAATATTATTAGTAATTTTTAACTCATCATAAGTACACATTCCTGTGCTTATGATTGTTGGAAATTTTTTTTTAGCGATATACTCGCAAAATTGATAATTATTTGCGTCTATGCTGGCAATTTTGAATGCCTTTACACCTATTTTTTTAACAAACTCTACACTAGACTCGTCCCATGGTGTTATGATCAAATCTATTTTCAATTTCTTACAATATTTTTTAATCTCAAAATAATCTTTATAACTTAATTCGAGTCTTACATCTGGGTATACCCAACCTCCAAATTTAATTTTTTTTTTGGGGATATCTTTTTCGTTTTTACTTAAGTAACCCTTAGGTATTTTCTTTTTTAAACCAAAATTTAAGATGTCATCAATGTCTCTCTTCTGAAATTTTACAGCGTCTGCCCCACATTCTTTTGATCTTTTTATCATTTTTTTGGCTAAATTTAATCTCCCATTATGGTTAATTCCAATTTCTGCTATATAATATGGTTTGTTTATTTTTGATAAGTATTTGGCTTTAAAGTTATTTAATTTTTTCATAATTAATATTTTCCTTAAATTTTTTTAATGAATTTGAAATAATTTTCATAGCTGTAACAATTTCTCTATTTTTAATTATTAAAGGTGGTCCCAATTTGATAGAATCTTTGTATGTTTTGCACAATAATAAACCTTTTTTTAAACATATTCTGCAAACTTCAGAAGCAATTTTCGTTGCTGGTAAATTTTTATATTTCTTAAAAATTATAGCAGCAATTAATCCTTTGCCAGTTATCTTGTAGATCAAATCTTTATTTTCAAAGTGAATTTTATTAAGCAAGCTTAACATTTTATTTCCATTTTTTTTTGCTTTATTAACTAGTCTCAATCTTTTAATTTCATTTATAGTAGCAATACCTGCTGCGCAAGAAATAGGGTTCCCAGAGTGTGTGGAAGATAAAAAAGCATTATCTGCACTAATAATTTTTTTTGATGATACTACACCTGAAATTGGAATACCCGAACCCATGCCTTTTGCACAGACAACAATATCTGGAGTAAATGAGTAATGCTCAAAAGCAAATTTTTTTCCTGTTCGTGCGAACCCAGATTGTATTTCATCTATTACGATTAGTATTTTATTTTTTTTTGCGAATGCTACTAAATTTTTTATGTATGTATTTGGATAAAAAAAAGCACCCCATCCTTGAAATGCTTCAATAAATATCCCAGCAGTTTTATTTTTAAAATCGTAATTTTTTGGGAATTTTTTTTTAATAGAATTAAAAAAAAAATTTTTATCATTAAAGTTTTTGGACCATGGATAAGGAAAATCAATATGTGTAATATTTTTGTCTTTAGATGTAATCCATGATGATTGGTCCTTATTGTCTGATAGCATTTGCGCAGCCATAGTTCTACCGTGCCAGTTTCCTTTTAACGAAATAATTCCTTTCTTGTTTTGATTTACTTTCTTTCCATATAACTTTACTAATTTAAAAGCAGCTTCTATTGCTTCAGATCCTGAAGATAAAAAAAAGCATTTATTTAATTTTTTATTATTAAAAAATTTGATTAATTCTTTATTATATGTTTCACGGTATTTATTGTAATAAGTATATGTATGACTTAATGGAGAATTCAAAACTTCCATAATTTTTTTTTTTAAATTATGATTGCCATGACCAATATTTGTAACAAAAATTGAGGATGTAAAATCTAAGTATTTCTTATTATAATCGTCCCAGATATAAGCGCCTTTTGCTTTTTTCCAAAAAATGTTTTGAGGCGGCACCATAGAACTTGGCTCAAATTTACTGAAATTTTTAATATTTTTTGTCATTTTTAATTGATAAATATTTTTTTTCTTTAATAAAATATTTAGCCAGTTTTATATCATTTTTATAATCAACATCTATGTAAATATTTTTTGTCATAAATCCATAAACTTTGTTGCCATGAGTAATTCCTTTTGACAAATTTGAAGTTTTAATTAGATCGATGCATCCATTCCCATAGTAAGTATTTTTAAAATCTTCTTTTGGCCTATTTAGATTTTCAATATTAAATTTATTTCCAATGACACTACAAAGTTTTTTATTTTTTAAATAAAATGTTTTGTAGCTTGTTTCGCTCATTTGACTAATTGATCTTAAACCAGTGTAAAAATTATAATTTTTTAAAAAAAATTTAATTGAATCATCTATATCTTTTACAATCCTGGTTGGAGTATTTGGTCTTATCAATGCAAATATTTGTGGGTTATAATTCTTTTTTTTTTTTAAATACATATAAATTTCATTTAAAAAATCTATATCTCTTGCTTTTGATGATGAGTTTTTTCTCGACCTGTGATGCAAAATATCAGGCTTATATTTTTTAGCAATTTTTAAATATTTAGTTGAATCACTACTGAATACAACTTTATCAACTAATTTTGATTTTTTTGCTGCTACAATAGAATATGCAAGCATTGGGAAACCGTTTAATTTCAAAATGTTTTTATTTTTTATAGTTTTGGATCCAGATCTAGCTGGGACAATGGCGCATATACTTAACTTTTCTTTTTTCATTTAACTTTAATTAACTTTCTATCCTTGATTTCATAAATATGATCACAATTCTTAAGTGAAGACTTTCTATGAGAAATAATTATTATTGATTTTTCTTTTTTTAATTGGCAAATATCATCCATTATTTCACTTTCTGTTTCTTCATCTAATGAATTTGTTGACTCGTCTAAAATCAAAATTTTTGGATCTCTGTAAAGAGCTCTTGCAATAGAAATTCTCTGTTGCTGACCTCCAGATAAATTAGACCCTCTCTCCCTTACTAATAAATCGATATCATCTTGAAGTTTATTTAAAAAATTATCTACCTTAGACCATTTTATAGCATTTTCTAATCGTTTTTTATCATATTCAAAGTTTTTTTCTAAAGTAAAAATTATGTTCTGTAAAATTGTTCCCTCTATTAAAAAAGTTTCTTGGGGAATATAACCTATAAAATTTTTAAATTTATATAAATTTGTTTTTAATAATTTATCGTCTAAAAATATAGATCCAGAGTTAGGTTTAAGCAATCCAATAATAATATTTATTAAGGTTGACTTTCCTTCGCCCGTTTTACCAATAATTCCTATTATTGATCCTTTCTTAATTTTTAGATTAATTTGATTTAATACAATTTTGCCTTGATTGTAATTGAAATTGATATCTTTTAATTCAATATTTTCAAATTTTGTTAATTCTTTATTTTCATTTGTAGTTATTTTATTATCATTATTCAATAAATTGAATTCATTGTATAATAAATCAATTGATGATTTTCCGTATTTAATTGTTTGTACATTTAATGATAAACGATTGATACATGGTATTAATCTTACAGCAGCAATAAAATAAATTGATAGTTGTGGAAGAATATCAGTAAAATTAGTATTTATTTTTAATAAATAAATTACTATAAAAATAAAAATACTTACAAAAATTACTTCAGTAAAAAGTTTCGGAGCAAAAATTATTAATCCTCCTTTTTTTTCTACATTTAAATTTTTTTCCATATTCTTAGAGAATAGATTTTTGAAATAATTCTCTTTTTTCAAAACCTTTATAATTTTTAAACCATGGAAGGTTTCTTGAGTAATTTTTAATACCATCCGTGAAAATAATTGTCTTTCCAGACCCAATTTGTAAAGATATTTTTTTGATAAAAAGTAATATAGTAAAACTAGTGTAATAGAAAATAATATTATTATTAAAGTAATCTTAAATTCTACCAACAATAATAATGCAGCAATACCAAATAATATTAATATATCCATTAAAATGAAAAGAAGAGGAATCAATATTTTTTTGTTAAGGACTGAACACTCATTAATTACATTTCTTAAGATCTCACTTGAATTTTTTTTCGTGAAAAATACATATTCTATATTCAAATATCGATTCATGAGGTCTGTGGAAATTTCTTTTATAAATTTTACGTTAAATGAAACAGCAAACCATTTTAAGAAAAACAAAAAAATATTTTTTAAGACAAAAATACCAAGTAGAAAAAATAATATAAGAAATCTTTTATCCAATTCAAAGTTTGGAAAAAAATAGCCAATATAAAAATCTATCTTTGTAAATATTTCACTTTCTCTATCTAATAATACTTCTATTACAGGAAATATCATACCAATGCCTGCCAATTCTAAAAACATACCTGCAATTGCAAAAAAAATTAATAGCAAAATTCTTGGATAAAATTTTGATGGAATAACACTTATTAATTTTGATATTGTGTCCATTGAGCTAATAATTAAAAATATATATTTTTACCAAACGGTTCTACCACCATCTATTATCAAAGATTGTCCGGTCATATAGGCACTATCATCTGTTGCTAAAAATTTTATTGCGGATCTATATTCGCTTTTATTTGCCCATCTATTCATTGGAACAGTAAATTTATAATTTTTAATTAAAAATTTCGGTTGATTATTAAGTACTCCGCCTGGAATTAAGCTGTTACATCTTACTCCATATCTAGCCCAATAAGTTGATATATACCTTGTAATTCCTATTATTCCGTGCTTAGATATTGAATATCCAATAGGTTTAAAATTTTTTACATTAAAAAAATTCATTTTTTTATCATATACCCTTTGGTCTGGCGCTTTAATACCGAGGTCAGATGCTATATTAATAATTGAACCCTTTTTATTTTTTTTCATTTCATTTCCAAATATTTTGCAACAAATGAAAGTCCCAATTAAACCTACATTAAGCTCTTCTTTTAATCTTGAAATTGAGTAATCTTCAACTCTTCCAGTGAATGAACTTTTATATTTTTTCATTTTAGGGTTTTTATCAGCATTATTTACTAAAATTTCAATTCTAAGATTTTTCTCTTTTATTTTTTTATTTATTAATTTTACTTTTTTTTCAGATGAAATATCACATTTGAAAAAAAAAACATTTATCTTTTTTTTTTTATTAGTCTCTAAAAGTTTTGCTTTTTTTTTTAAATCTTTCAAATTTATATCTAACATTACTATATTGTATCCAGCATTAGCTAACACTATAGAATGTTCATATCCCAGTAGCCCCGCAGCTCCAGTTATTATTGCTGTTTTATTGTTGTGCATACAAATTATAAGCTTTTATACATGTTTTTATATTATTTAAATAATTTTTTTTAGATTTAAATGTTTGAAAAGATATATCTTTTAGATTTTTTAAATTATCTATATTTTTAAGTAAGTAACTTAGTTCATAAAAATTTTTTTTCGGTATCAATTTAGATTTACCATAAGTTTGATCTCTATATTTTATATGGATACTATAAATTTTGCTTGGGAATTTATTGAAGTAATCTCTAATGTTGAAACCATGAGCTCTTAGATTGCCTATATCCAAAAGCAAACCTAATCTTTTGAATTTATTTGTTTTAAATATTTTATTTAAAATTTTTGGAGATATATCTGTTTCTACACATAAATTAATACTTTTAGACAATTTTTTGCAGAAAATATTTAATTTTGATAGGGCTTTCATTTTTTCATAATTGTTATTAAACCTGGATCTTTCCTCAATCGGTATAGATAGTCTTTTAATATTAAGTAATTTATTTGCTTTATTAATTCTATCAATAAGCCATATAATTTGATCTTTATTAATATTATGAAGTGCATTATCCATGATTAAATCTAAAGAAATAGACGAAACTTTAATTTTATTTTTTTTTAATTTTTGATTAATCAGATTTAAAAAAACTGGGTTGAATAACGGATTCGAAAAATCAGAAATTAACCATTCGATTGAATCAAAATTAAATTTTTTTGCTATTTTTAATTCATTGTGCCAATTATGTATTGGAAAATGTTGATATTTGTTACCTATCTCGTTTGACAATCTACCTTGAACAAAGGAGTGGCAAATATTTTTCTTAATTTTTTTTAATTTTAACACTTTGTTATATTATTTTAAAAATTTTCTTGTCAATATCATATTGTAATATATTTTACTATAATTGTGTTGAAATATTGATCAATTCCTATGAAAAAAAAGAAGGTAAAAATTACATTTTGTTTTGATTTAGATAATACAATTTGCACAACCAAAGGAAGTTCATATTCTAAATCGAAACCTAGAACTGATGTAATCAAATTAATTAACAATCTTTATGATCAGGGTCATATTATAAAAATCAATACAGCAAGATATATGGGAAGAAATAAGGACGATATAAAACTTGCTAACAAACAAGGATATTTAAAAACGTTAAAACAATTAAAAAAATGGAAAATTAAATTTAATAAATTTTCAATTTCAAAATTATTTGCCGATATATATATTGATGATAGATCTTATGGATATTGCAATAAATGGAAAAAAGAGTTTAAAAAATACACAAAAAAGTAATTACTTAAATATTTTAAAAATAAGTTAAAATTTATTTTTGATATCGAGTCCATATCATAATTTTTTTTACCTAATTTTTTTTAATTAAATCTACTATCAAAAGTAAATATAAATGATGAGCAGACTCAACTTTGTTGTAATCTTTTGAATTAATCCAAAAATTAACATCTCCTAATTTAGAGAGTTTGTTATCTTTTTCAAAACCTGTAAAAGTTATGATTTTACTAAATCCTTTTTTTTTTGCAGATTTAGCTGCTTTAATCATGTTTGAAGATTCTCCACTTGAAGATATTAGAATTAATAAATCTCCTTTTTCCCCATATTTTTTAATTGTACGAGCAATCCAATTTTCAAATTTAAAGTCATTTGCGTAACAAGTAATTATTGCTGCATCATTATAATTTATGCATTTTATTGTAGAATTATTACTTAAGTCCATGCTAAAATGATTTGCAATAGGCGCACTACCGCCATTGCCAAATATATGTACTCTATTTTTTTTCTTAAATTTTTTTAAAATATTAAGTGTTTTAATAAATTTTTGTGAAATAATATCATTATAGCTTATAATTTTTGAAAAAGAGCTAATATAATTTTCTAAAAATTTTTTATTTTTTATAGACATTATTTCATCAATTTTGAAAGCTTTTTAAACCAATTTGATTTATATTCAAAACTATATAATCAATATAAACATCAGAAGATAGTTTGTTAACTTTCAAGCAAAAAGAAGTTATTTTTGTTTTGTATGTAAATATCTTGTTAAAATAAGTTTTCATTTAAATCAAAAAATTTCGGGCTTATTATTACTTTTTCAGGAATATAATTATAATATTTTTGGTATTTATTCCAGAAATTCAGTTGTTTGGTAAAATACATATCTAAGTCTAAATTTTTATTGATTATTAATTCATACATTTCGTTTACGGCATTAGTAATTTCTTCTTTTGTATTTTCGATTAAACAAAAACCTTTATTTTTGAGTTCCTCAGCTGTATTAATACTAAATATATCTAATTTAAACGCGTCCTCGTATGGTATGATCTTATTATTTTTAATTGATTGAATTTTTTTTGGCATGATAATAGGTGCTAAATGGTCATTTACATTTCTTAAATTTTCAAAGGTGTGGTAATTAACTATCAATTTTGGAATTCTCATGATTGTTGCCATTTCATTAACGCCATTTTCATCCGACACCATAAAGCTGCATCTAGAAATAATATATAAATCGTGAAAATCATTTATGTCTGGAGAAAAAGAGTAATCAAAAACTCTGCTGTCTTTAATTTTGAGTTTCTCTTGTTCTGATCTGCCAACTCTAATCACTTTAAAACCTTTGTCCAATAAAAACTTTATACTGTCGACTTTATTATTTATAGAGGAATTTCTTAATGACTCAAAGTTTTCTTTATAATAGAATTTTGATCTAGATGCAAAACAAACTATTTTATCATTTTTTTTAATATTATTTTTTGCTAGAATTTGTTCACCATTTAATATCTCTTGATTAGAAAACTTAATGAAAGGCTCATATTTTAATAATAATTTATTATGATCCTTTAATTTTTTTCTAGAATTAAAATAAAATTGTTTTGTGAAATTAAATTTGTTAAAAAAAACTTCAAGTGGATACAAAATAATTCCAGGTAAAACAATCATTTTTTTTTTCCAATGATTCAATATGTAACGATTGCTGATTTCTTTGTCATGAAACCAAACTATTTTTTCTTTTTTTTTGTCATATAAGCCATCCTTTTGCTCACATAAATATATTTCTTGTTGAATAGCCATGTGGCCAATACGTCTGGACTCAATTCTACCTACTCTTATTTTCACTAATGGTCTTATAACAATTACCAAAGCAATTATAGGTAGCAAAAAAATTATTTGTGTAATAATTTTGATTTTATTCATATTCTAAATAATTCTTATTTTAAATCGATAGAGGATTTACAAATGATATTTTTAATTTTTTAAGTTTTTTACTAATTGGATTTGTGCCATCTAGTGCTGTAATAAGTATTTTTTTATTATTAACAAGCTTTTTATCAAAAAATTTAATTTTTGTTTTTAAAAATGGGTACTTTTTATTATTTCTTTTTTTGTTGTCATCTAAAATATATTCCAAAAAATTAAGATCACTTCTTAAATGGTATGCAAATGAAGGGGTCATTTGTCCTGCTCCATAACCTACATTAATATTCTTTTTTTTTATCATGACTTTTAACTTATCATAATGACTTTTAAATTTTAAATAACTTCTAACAATTTTTTTTTTATTTAAATAAAAATTATTTTTGAGAACCATTTTTGGTTTTTTGGTATTATTTTTTTTAAATGCTATTAGTAAAGAACCGCCCCAGAAATTGGGGTTTATTTTTTTTTTAATTATTTTGCAGTCAAGTTTGTTTATTAAATTGGATAAAGAATTTATATTAAAATAATGGTAATGCTGGTGAAAAACTTGATCAAATCTAGAATTTTTTATCATAAGATCTGCATCTGGCACTTCTATAAAAAAAAGAGCGTCGCTGCCCGAGTTATCTACAATTTTTTTTAAAACTTTATAAGGGCTTTCTATATGCTCTAAGTTATGAGTTAGGGCAAAAATATTTATCTTTTTTTTTATTTTTTTTTTAAAATCCAATTTTTCTATAAAATCTCCAATAATAGTAATTTTATTTTTTACAATTTTTCGTTTTGATATCCATATTGGATCAACTCCGTAAAGGTTTGAGAAATTATTTTTTAAATTATTAATTAATTGAAGGTCATTGCACCCAATTTCCATGAAGTTTCCTAATTTTTTTTTTTTCGTAACATCAAACATAAATTTTGTAAAAAAATTTATACCATTTTTTGACAAATGATTTTCGGAGGTTCTAGTGCTGTATAAATTGTTATACAATAGCTCAGGATCTACAAAATTTCCTAATTGAATATGTCCACATTTTTTACAAATATTTAAGGACTGATTAAAAAAATATGGAAAATTTTGCTTAATTTTTTTTTGGACGAAAATACCTGTTATGGGAAATTTTTTAAGAATAATTAGTTTTTCTAATTTTAAACTACCACATATTGAGCAATTAATTTTTTTTTGGTATTTTTTCATTTTTTAACCAACTGTCTTAACATACTCTCTTAAAGCAACTTTCCAATTTCTTGGTTTTTTGATCTTGGTTGAAACAATTGAGGTTTTAAGCGGCTTAAAGCCTACTGAAGGAAAATATGAGTCTTTTACAGGAACAATTTTACTTTTAGATTTTAAAAGTTTTTTTAGATATAACACAAATTTATAAAAGCTTACTTTCCCAGCATTAGCAAGATGGTACGTTCCATATTTTTTTTTGTTTTTAATAATGAAATATAAAGACTCTGCTGCATCTTTTGCATAAGTAGGTGAGTCTATTTTATCTGATGCGATTTTAAGTATTTTGTTTTGTTTTAAACCATTATAAACTTTGTCTACAAATCCTAATAATTTGTTATTTCGTTGTCCAAACAACGTTGGAAATCTTATAATATAATATTTTTCACAGATTGAGCTTACAAATAATTCAGATAAATACTTAGAGCCACTATAAACATTATTTGGTTTTGGTAGATCTTTTTCATTATAACTAGAATTTTTTTCTCCATCAAATATTGCATGTGTGCTCGTTTGTATTAGTGTAATATTATATTTCTTGCATAATTTTGCTAAATTAAGTGGTCCTACTGTATTAATTCCAAATGCATTTTGATAATCATCCTCACATTGGTTTATTCCAACAACCGCAGAAGAATTTAAAATAAAATTTGGTTTAATTAGTTTTATTTTTTTTTCTAAATTTTTTTGATCTAGTATATTTAAAACTGAGCTTCTATATCCAAAATACTGTATTTTCTTTTCTTTGCAGACCTTTTTGAACTCTGTACCAAAGCATCCACTTAATCCAATTATCAGAATTTTCATTAAATCAATATTTATATGAAATTGACATGATTAGGCTTTTTATCAATATGGTCTTTATAATTTTTTTTGATATCGGATATACTTTTTTTACCATCAAAAGCTAAAAATCTATTAACATAATGCTGTCTACAATTGGACTCGCAGTCTTTATTAACATTAACATGCTTTCTAATTTTATCTTGAACTTCCCAATATCTGTCACTTTGCCAGATTTCTTTAAAGGATTTTTCCACCACATTTCCCATTATAAATTCATCCTTTCTTTCATTAAACCAATGCCCACAAGGGAATAAATTTCCTGTACCACTTAAACCAAGAATAAACTGTGTCCCATGGCAACCAAAAGAGCCATAGTCTTTCCATCCTCCATTTAATGCTTTTTTCCATTTAATACTTACAGTGTAATCTTTATTTGAAAATGATTCGGCTTCTTTAAAAGTTTCTAAAATTTCAATATACTCACCATGAGGAGAATCAAGCCTATTATCGTATGTATCTGAGCAAGGTTTGACTACCAAATAATCTACCCCACATTCTTTACCTAGTTTAGCCAAAGGAACTATATCCTTCATATTGTCTTTGGTAACTACCATTTGAAAACCTATAGTACAGTTAGAATTAATTTCTTTTTTTCTTTTTGATAAAGCAGCTGCATTCGCAAGAACTCTTTTCATTTGTGGAACTCTATGAATCTTCATAAATGTTTCCTCAGTGCCTGCGCTTATGTTTATTCTAAACCATTTTAAACTATTTAACACAACATCCAATTTATTGTGATCTAATCTAATTCCATTGGTTGCTAAGCTTAAATCTAAATTTATTTCTCTTCCATATTCTAAAATATCATAAAAATCAGGATGTAGAGTATTTTCTCCCTCTCCAATTAGTGCAATTGAACGGACACCAATCTCTTTAGCATCCTTAAAAGTTCTTTTAACAGCATATGTTGGCATGTGATAAATTTTTTTTTGGTTAGTTCCAAAGCCAGCTCTATTTTGTATAATCCCATAACAAAAAGTGCATCCCATGTTACATCCATTTGATATTCCCATATCTATATGAAGTGGCGCAATTCTTTCCCCTCTCTGCCATGCCTCAACTCTATCTAGATGCCAAAACAATTTATGGCTATCCATGTTCCATTTATCAGAAACTTTATTTTTTCCATCAACTTGTGACATTTTTAGAAGCTGTGAAACTTCACTTTTTTGACCTGTGTATTTAGTAGTATCAACAGAAATTTTCTGCAAATTTAATTTTTTTTGTAAGTGTGATATAATATTTTTTTTAACATTTTCGGTTCTATCGGTTGAATTTTCTTTGTCATTTTCGATTAGAATATTCACATGATCATTATAAATATTTATCCCTCTTACTCTTCCTGTATCAACAATATTTTTATTTATGGATGGAAAATAAGGGTCTTGTATTGCTAAAAGTTCTTTTGCTAGGTCTATCTCAGTAATCATGAAACTCATAAGTATCAATATTAGATGTCAAAAACAACAGTTTTTAGGTTCAATAAACACATTTTCTAGCGTAATCATATATTTTTTTTGCACTTAGTCCGTTTGTTATACATAATTCATCCTGTGATCCATATTGATCAACAAACTTATCTTGAAGACCAAGTCTAGAGATTTTATTTAAATATATTGGAAATATATCTGACGTAAATTCAAGAATACTTGAACCAAATCCTCCAGCTAAAATATTTTCCTCAACAGTAATTATTTTATCAACAGTTGGTATTAATTTTTTTAAAATATTTTTATCTAATGGCTTTACAGTTGCTAAGTGTAATACTCCAGACTTTATACCATCTTTGGTTTCTAAAATTTTTGAAGCCTCCAGAGTTCTTTGAGTCATCACACCTGTTGATATAAAGAGTATTTTACCTGGCTTTTTTTTTAATATGCCTTTTCCTATTTGGAATTTTTCTTTTCTATTGCTTATAATTTTTTCTCCACCTCTTGCTATTCTTATATAAAGAGGGGACTTTAAAGATATAGATTCTTTAACAAGCATTTCCATTTCAATTGCATCACATGGGGCAATTACTGTCATATTTGGAATAACTCTTGTTATAGAAAGGTCCTCTATCGCTTGATGTGTTGGACCTAATGGTGCGTAGACTAAACCACCACCATTACCCACGAGTTTTACTGGTAAATTATGAAGACATAAATCAACTACAATCTGTTCAAAACATCTTCTGGTTATAAATGTTGAAATTGTGTTTACAAAAGGAATTTTACCCTCCATTGCCATTCCTGCCGCAATTCCAACTATTGCTTGTTCTGAAACACCCTCCATAAAGAATCTATCAGGGAATTTTTTTTTAAAATTATTTAAAACATTTGGTCCTAAGTCTGAACCAATGAATACAATATTTTTGTTTTTTTTTTGCTAATTCAAATATTGTTTCTAAACATTTTTGACGCATTAATTAATACTTTTCTCAATTAGCTTAATTTCTTCATTTGAAAAACTATTTTTGTGATGCCAAGCTGGATTATTTTCTGCCATTTTAAAACCTTTTCCTTTTATTGTATGACATATAGTGACAGAAGATTTTTTTGAATTTTGTTTCTTAAATTTTAAAAAATTTTTTCTCAATTCTTTAATATTATGACCGTTGACCTCAGATACATCAAATCCAAAACTCTTAAATTTATGATCAAGTGGTTCTAAATCAATTACATTTTTTACAAAATCATATGATTGAATTTTATTGTAATCAACTATTATTTTTAAATTAGATAATTTATATTTTTTTGCTGACATCATAGCTTCCCAATTAGATCCTTCATTGAGCTCTCCATCACCAACAATTACATAAACTTTAGATTTACTTTTTTTTAGTTTTAAAGATAACGCTATTCCAACAGCAATTGGTAGCCCATGACCTAAGGCCCCTGTTGAAGCCTCAATACCTGGAACTTTATGACTTTCAGGATGCCCACCTAATATTGAGTTTAAGCTACAATATTTATCAAATTCTTTTTTATTAAAAAAATTTTTATCCGCAAGAATACTATATAAAGCTAAACATCCATGGCCCTTGCTTAAAATAACTCTATCTCTTTTTTCGAATTTTGGATTTCTATTATCAAACAAAATTATATCATCATACAATACACGCAATATCTCAACTAACGACATTGATGATCCGAAATGGCCTCTATTTGCTGATAGCAACGCTTTAACAATATACTTTCTTAAAGTTTTTGATCTATTGTCTAATTTTATTTTTAATTCCTTGGACATTTATTTATTATTATCTGCAAATTTATTTAAATAAAATACTATATTTGATAGTTGTTTTTTAGTTAAGTTTTGATGAATAGGAATTGTAAGAATTTTTTTTGACTGATCTTCCGCTCTTGGAAAATCTCCCTTTTTATATTTTAAAAACTTTGATGCTGGCTGTAAATGTATCGGAACAGGATAATGAATAGCTGTTCCAATGCCTTTTGTTTTTAAATATTCAATAAGCTTTTCTCTTTTTGATGTTTGTAAAACAAACGTATGATAAGAGTTAAACTCATATTTTTTTTCATCTATTAATTTATAAAAACTTCTATTTAATTTTTTTAAATAATAATTGGCATTTTGTCGTCTTTTAATAATTGTATTTTTAAGCCTTTTAAGTCTATAGTTTAATATAGCTCCTTGAATAACATCCATTCTTGACAGATATCCAAAATTTCTTACCAAATTTCTCTCCTCCAAACCATGATTTCTTAAAATTTTTGCATTCTTAAATATGTTTAAATTATTTGTAACTAAGAACCCAGAGTCCCCACAAGCATTTAAATTTTTAAGAGGATGAGCAGAGAAACATCCAATTTTTCCAAAGCTTCCTGATCTTTTTCCATGATAGGTAGATCCGATAGACTGTGCAGCATCTTCAATAATTGGTATTTTGTATTTTTTTGAAATTTTAACAATTTCGTTCATATCACATACTCTGCCAGTTAAATGAACAGGCATAATCGCTTTAGTTTTATTCGTGATTTTTTTCTCTATTTCTCTTGGATCTATATTTTGATTTTCTAATACGTCAACAAAAACAGGTTTAGCACCTAAATGTATTATTGAGGTCGTTGAAGAAATAAATGAATTCGGAGGCGTTATTACTTCATCTCCTCTTTTTACACCTAACAAATGCAGCCCTAATGTGAGGGCGTCAGTTCCGCTGTTCAATGCAACTGCATATTTTGTGTTACATATTTTTGAAATATTTTTTTCAAAACGATCTATTTCTTTACCAATTACATATGTGCCCTTTGATAATACTTTTTCAATAATTGGAAGAAGTTCTTTTTTTTCTTTAGTCCATTGAATTTTTAGATCTACATATGGAGTATTCATTTTTTATTTTTTTCATAAAATTTTTTTATTGTAGAAACAACATATCCTAATTGTTTTAATGTCAAGTGTTGATCACATGGAAAAGTGATTATATTCTTAGTATGTATATCTGTTACAGGAAAATCTCCCTTTTGATGTTTTAAATTTTTAAGACTTTTTTGTAGATACATTGGTTTTGGATAATGTACTTTGGCCTCAATACCTTTTTTTTTACAATAATTCAGCAGCTTGTCTCTATTTTTCGCGAATACAACATACAAATGAAAAACAATTTTAAAATTTTTTGGTCTAGGAGGAATTCTAATGCCCTTTATCTTTGATAATTGTTTGTCATAATATTTAGCATTATATATTCTTTTGTTTGCAATCTGTTTTGCTTTGGGCAATAGCCAATTCCCAACAACTGCTTGAAATGTATCTAGCCTGGAGTTATATCCATTTATTACTGCGGTATCTCGATCGATCAATCCATGATTTCTAAGAAGTAATAGTTTTTTATAAAATTTAAAATTGTTTGTTGTAATAATTCCACCATCAGACCAAACATTTATATTTTTAAGAGGATGTAATGAAAAAGCCCCCATTTGTCCCCAACTCCCAGCCTTTTTCTTATTTATTTCACCCAGTATTGACTGGCAAGCATCTTCGACTATTGGAATTTTATATTTTTTTGAAAGCTTCATAATCATCGGCATATTTGCCATATATCCTGTAAAGTGTACTGGAACAATTGCCTTTGTTTTTTTATTGATTTTTTTTTCCAATAATTTGGTATTCATACAAAAAGTGTCATCACAATCAACAAATACAGGTATGGCTCCCAATTCTGTAATAGCTCCGATCGTTGCAACAAATGTATTTGCAGCAGTAATAACTTCGTCTCCACTTTTAATTCCGAGAGTTTTTAAAGACAGTTTTATAGCATCAGTACCAGAATTAACTCCAATTGCATATTTTACACCTATTAATCTAGCAAATTTTTTTTCAAAATTTATTAATTCTTTTCCCAAAGTGAAGTCTCCGGTACTGACAAATTTTTTAAGCTTTGACCAAAGATCTGGGCAATTTTCAAATTGTTGGCGTAAATATGAGTATCTAACTTTCATTACTTTAATCTTATAGAATTCATTCTTTTAATATTAAAATACAATTCGTTTTCTAGTGGGTTTGTAAAAAAATTTTTTTCAAACGCCTTTTTTAGATCGATGACTGCGTCTTTTATTGTAAACTGAGTTTTAAATCCAATATTTTTTTCAATTTTTTTAGACGAAATATGGTATGATCTATTATCGTTAGTTTGTACAGTTTTCAATTTTACGTTTTTTCCAACAACATCTTTAACGATATTCGCAAGATATTTTACAGGATAATTTTCAAAACCAACATTAAATATCTCTCCTTTTACTAAAGATATATCGGCATCTAAAACATGCATATAAGATTGGCACATATCCTTTATATTAATATTCGGTCTCAATTGATCTCCTCCAAAAATTGTAATTTCACCACTATTATATGCGAGATTTGTCAAAATATTTACAACAAGATCTAGTCTTTGTCTCTTTGAGAAACCACATACAGTCGCAGGTCTAATTATTGTCCCTACAAAATTTTTATCTGTATATTTTATGAGAATATCCTCGCACATTGCCTTAAACTTAGAATAATCCGTTAAAGGTTCTAGGCTAGAATTTTCATCAACGTCCTTATTAGATTTGATGCCATAAACACTCGAAGAGGACGCATAAATAAATCTTTTTACCCCACTGTTTTTACAAATTTTCACTAAATCCTCAAATGGATCAAAATTTATAGACTTTCCCAACTCTGGATCTAGATCAAAACTAGGGTCATTAGAAATACAAGCAAGATGTATAACATAGTCAAACTCTTTAATTATTTTTTTTAAGTTTTCAATATTTCTAATATCTCCACGAATTTTTTTTAAATTTCTATTATTAGGTAAAGTTTCTCCATATATGAAGAGGTCATAAACGGTTACATGATACTTATTTAACATGCAATCAACTAATTCGGATCCAACATATCCTGCACCACCAATTACTAAAATTTTCTTCATTAACTTTTACCTAAAAATTTAAACCAACCTTTTGTGGCTTTTTTAATTTTATTTTTTGTCCAAAGAGGTGCCTTTTCCCAATAATCAATATCTTTTAAAACTTTTTTTATTCCTAATTCAATATTTATTTTTGGTTTCCAATTGATTTTCTTTTTAATTTTTTTTATATCTGCAAATGTGATTTTTGGCTCTCCTGGTCTCTTAGGAATATAAGTTTTTTTTCCTTTTAAAAGTTTAGTTAAGTAATTTACACTAATTGTACGTCCACTTCCTACATTAAATATTTCATTTTTAATGTTTGAACTAGCTGATTTGATTATAGCTTTCACAACATCAGAGACATACGTAAAATCTCTTCTTTGTTTACCATCGCCAACTATAGTGAAAGGCTTATTTTTTAATTTCTGTTTTAAAAACACACCCATAACAGCTCCATATGTTCCAGAGGTTCTAGACCTAGTTCCATAAATGTTAAAACATCTGAGTGATATTACAGGTAGTTTAAATAATTTACCCCAATGCATTACCAATTCCTCACCCAAATACTTAGTGAGAGCATAAGGATATTGGCTGTCGATTTTACATTCTTCACTGGTTGGGTACGTTTTTGGTATCCCATAGCTGGATGAAGAAGCAATATAAATAAATTTTTTTAATCTTTTACTTCTTGATGCTTGGAGCACATTAAATGTACCAACAACATTTGAATTAAAATATTCTCTAGGATTTTCAATACTTGGAACTATATCTGCTAAAGCTGCTAAGTGAAATACCCAATCTACACTTTTAAAATGTTTTTTAATTTTTTGAGCATCTGAAATGTCAGCCTTCACAAATTTTAATTTTTTTTTTATATTTTTTATATTGTCTAAATTTCCGGTACTTAAATTATCTATTATTAAAACTGAGTGACCATCTGCTAAAAGCTTTTCACTAAGATGCGATCCTAAAAATCCACATCCACCTGTAACAATACATTTCATTCTAAGATTTTTCATTTAAGAAAAGTTGAAAAAAACTTAGAAAGTTCTGGCAAATTTAAAACATTTTCATTCCCAAATTTTTTAAGACTTTTAGACGCAAACATAGATCCTGCTAAAATTCCAATTTGATAATTATTTGTAACTGCAAAAAAAAGTGAAATTATAGATAACATTATATCTCCAGTTCCAACCTTATCAATTATAGTATTCGAAAAAGCTGGAATTTTAATCATTTCTCTTTTTTTTTTGATATATATAATTGAACCATTTATTCCTCTAGTCACAATTATAAGACCTAAATTATAATCATTAGCAAATTTTTTTATTAATATTTCCGTTTTACTTATATTATCTCTCATTTCATATCTAAGCTCTGTCTCGTTTATAATTAAATTTGAGGCACCTTTGTATTTTTTAATTGAGTGAGTTCCTTTATTATTTGCGTTGATTTGACAATTTAAAAAAAGAAATTTTGAATTTTTAATAATTAATTTAGCTGATATTAAGTCTAGTAAACCATGTCCATAATCTGAGACAATTACTAGATCAAATTTTTTTAAGTTTTTTTTTAAATATTTATTTATGACTACCCTATTGCCAATAAAATTTTTATTATCTTCAACATTATATACACCTAAAAGTTTAGAATTTGATACCTCATCAATATATCTTTTCTTTTCTATTGTATCTTTTTGTTGATTTTTAATTAATTTGGTTTGCACATTATACAGCTTAGACTTAATGAACGAAGTATACAGGTTTGATTTTCCCACTTCTGACAAAAAAGACACATTTTTACATATTTTTCTGACATTTTGTGCAATTGAAGCGGCGCCTCCTAAAAAAATTTTATCTTCTTTTTCTCTAACTACTAGCATGGGATCTTTGCTAGCTTTTCCAACTGTTTCACAAAACGAGTACTTGTCTATAATTGTTTCGCCTACAATTAAAACTTTTAAACTTTTAATTTTTTTAATAATTTTTTCTATAGACTCGTGTTTTATTGACTTTGAAACTTTATATAAAAATTTTTTTTGATGTTTATTAAAAATCATATCATTGTCAAAAAGAAGTTTTGTGGAACTTTTAACAGGGGTCTTTGTAAAAATTAACTTACCACCTATTTTTTTTATAGCATTTTTCTCAAGTTTAATTTGATTAGTAATATCATTTTTAAAGTTTTTATAATCAGGACCTTTAACATAAAAATCAGGTTTTAATATCTGAATTATTTTAGTCGCGTTAGCTGCTGGACTTTCAATTACATAATCAACGGATTGCAGGGAAGAAATTGAGAATAATCTATCATCAAGTTTAAAAACAGGTCTATTGAAACCTTTTTTGATAAATTCATCTTTAGTCAATGACACTATCAAAATATCACCATTTTTTTTTGCCTCTTCAAAATGTTTTAAATGACCAATATGTAGTAGATCAAAAACACCATGACATAAAACTATTTTTTTTCCTTTTTTTCTTAAATTTGAACAAATTTTTGATAAATTTTTTGAAGTTTTTAGTTTACTTGATTTAATCATTATTTTGTTTGTAAAGTTATACTTTATATAAAAAAAAAAACTATAAATATATCAATAGTTAATTATGAATATTCTTATATTTAGCGGTAATTGTTGTTTTGAAAAAGAAATTGTGTAGGAATTTATCTTAAAACATTATTTTATGTATTTGGTGAATAAAGAACGTTTAAAAATATTTAAAGTAAAAAAATTAAAATTATAAAATTAAATATAAATAAAATTTATTATATAGTAAATTTCTGATGAAAATTTTTTTGAGATTTTTTTGTAGGTTAATGTTAAAAATATTAGTAAATAATTAAAATTATCTACTTTTAAAGAGTTAAAAAAATAATTGTTTTTAGTGATAAAGATGTTTTTTATTATAAAAATAAAAAATAAATAATTACATTCGTAGTGAAAGAATAAATAAAATAAAATTACTTAGAGCCTTCTATGATAAAATTATTTTTATTTTCGAATAGGAAAAGTGGATTAATAAAATCAACTATTTTTTGAAATTTAAAAACATTATTTTTTTAAAAAAAAGCCTTTGAACTAAATATTATCAAATAATTATAAAAAATTTTTTCAGTGCATAAATCAAGCCAATTGAGCTATTAGTACTGGTCAGCTACATGCGTTACCGCACTTCCACACCCAGCCTATCAACGTGGTGGTCTAC
>MDTA01131417.1_pt1 | contig 31975 bp, 30 predicted proteins | sample 811151 | NCBI WGS metagenome assembly MDTA01 (sample SAMN05326648, study PRJNA326480) | marine metagenome | isolation source: seawater | place: Indian Ocean: South | collected 2010
ACAAAGAATTTAAAATGATATTAAAGTTTATACAAATATATTTATTAACATTTATAATATAAAAGTTAATAAATAAATTATAAATATGGACAAATTTATTTCATATTATGAACAAATGAATATTGTTATTAATAATAATATTAACAATGATCATGTAGCTATAATTATAGAACCAAGAAATCATGAACATCTAATTAGCACAATAAAACAAGTAATGAGTAAATTAGGTGATACATGGAATTTACAAATTTATGGAAGTAATATGAATGAAGAATTAATTAAGAAAAATATAAATGGAAATTTTAAATTTTATAATATAGGTATTGATGAATTAGAATTTGAAAATATTTATAGTTTATTATTACAAAATATAGAATTTTGGAACAGTATAAATGAACAACATATACTTATGTTTCAAATAGAGTCATTTATAATAAATGATAAATACCATATTCCTGAAGAATATGGGTTTATAGGACCCCCATATAAATATGGAGTTACCTTTAATAATGAATATATAGATTGTCGTTCTCCTGTAAAAGAAGGTTTTAATTTATGTGGTGGTTTTTCATATAGAAAGAAAGATATTATGATAGAATGTATAAATAAAGTTTCTTATAAAGATATAATACGATATCGAAAAAAAAATGATTTGGATATCAGTAATTTTGAAAATACAATAATTTTACCAGAAGATTGTTTTTTTTTAAACGCAATGTGTATATTAGGATATGATATACCCCGTGATATAACATCATGTTTAAAATTTTGTTTTAATCAAAATTATAATTTAACTACTAATAGTATTAATATATTAGAATCTTTTGGAATTAATCAATTGTCACAAGTAAGTAAAATAAATAAAACCTTTATAGATAATTTATGTGTTCATGTATTATTAACAACTATTCATTCTCAAATAAAATTTCAATATGGAAGTTTATTGGATGAATTACCTGAACAGAAAATGGCAGTTCGTTATCTAACTGGTAATGAAAAAGTATTAGAATTAGGTAGTAATATCGGTAGAAACTCTGTAATTATTGGTCATATTTTAGAAGACAGTTCTAATTTTGTAACATTAGAATCAGACCCTAACACAATTAAATATTTAGAACATAATAAAAATATAAATAATTTGAAATTTCATATTGAAGCTTCTGCATTATCTAAAAAAAATTTAATTCAAAAAGATTGGCTTACATATGAATCAGATGAAATAAAAGATGGTTTTATAAAAGTAAATACTATTACAGTAGATGAATTAAATAAAAAATATAATATAGAATTTGATACATTAGTTTTGGATTGTGAAGGAGCCTTTTATAATATTTTAAGGGATATGCCAGAAATATTAAATAATATAAAATTAATAATAATGGAAAATGATTATCAAGATATAAAATTAAAAAATTTTATCGACGACATACTAATTAAGCATAATTTTAAAGTAGATTATCAACAAAGAGGAGGATGGGGACCATGTGAAGATAGATTTTTCGAAGTATGGATAAAATAATTTTATATTAGTATGGATTAGTAATATAAAAAATAAAATGAATATATATTAATGATGAATCAGACCGAAGAATTACCTTTTGTTACTGTTTGTACTCCAACCTTTAACAGAAGACCTTTTATTCAAAATATGTTTCAATGTTTTAGAAATCAAGATTATCCCAAACATTTGTTAGAATGGATTATTGTAGATGATGGAACAGATAAGATTAAAGATTTAATAGTATCATCAAACATACCTCAAATTAGATATTTTGAAATAAAGGAAAAAATGTTTTTAGGAGCAAAACGTAATTATATGCATAAATTTGCTCGTGGTTCAATTATTGTTTATATGGATGATGACGATTATTACCCACCAGATCGTATTTCACATTCTGTAGATAGGTTATTATCAAATCCTGAAGCGTTATGTTCAGGTTCTAGTGAAATTTATGTATATTTTAAAGGAATGAATAAAATGATACAGTGTGGTCCATATGGACCTAATCATGCGACCGCAGGAACATTCGCATTTAAAAAAGAACTCTTGGAACAGACTAAATATGAAGATGGAGCAGCACTCGCCGAAGAAAAAGCATTTTTAAAACAATATACTATACCTTTCGTTCAGTTAGATCCAATGAAAAGTATATTAGTTTTTTCTCACGAACATAATACTTTTGATAAACGAAAAATGTTTGAACAAAAGCATGACCCTCAATTTTTTAAAGAGTCAAGCAAAACTGTCGATATGTTTATTAAAAATGATAATGAGCAATCTATTAAATCATTTTTTATGGAAGATATCGACAAATTATTAGATGAATATGACCCTGGAAAACCAGAAATGAAACCAGATGTTTTAAAACAAATTAAAGAGATTGAAGCAAAACGCGCACAAATGATAGCAGAACATCAAAAAGAACATGGACCTATAATTCTTCAAAGAGAAGGACAAGAACCTATACAGCTAACGAATGGACAAGTTGTTAATATTATTGAACAACAAAAACAGCAACTTATAGAATTATCAAAACATAATGATCAATCTAAAAGATTTATACAATTATTACAAGAAAAAGTTAAAACTTTGACTGAAAATGGAAATAACACAAACACATCAGAGAATGAACAATTAAAACAACAGATACAAATACTTACACAACGTAATGAAAATATAGAAAATGAATTAGAAATTCAAAAACAATTTTCGAATAGAGTTTCAAATGAATTAAAATCTTTCAAACAAAAGTTTAATGTTTTAGTTAGTGATAATTCTGAACTTACAAAGGAATTACACAGACTTAAAACATAACAATAATTCATATATTCATAATATGAATTATTATACTTCTTCTACTTCATCTAAATTATTAGTAGCATCTTTATTTACACTTTTATCCATATATCTATAAATACGTCTAATATCTAATTTATTAATATTATAATTATCAAACATTTTTTCTACCTCATTCATTGCATCTATATTTGTCATAAAGTCGTTTTTACGAAAGATACGTAATTCTTGGAACATTGAAAGTAAATCATGTTTGTCCATATCTAATAATTGACATAAATTAAAAATAAAAATCATATTATTATATTCTGTTGAATATTTTGTTAATACTTTTGTAAATCTTACTTCTTCTGGATTAAATTTATTTCTATTTTCAGGGAAATAATCATGATATAATTTATTGTTATTAAAAGTTTTTATTAATGAACTCATTTCATTAAATTGCCAAATTTGATTTTGAAAAGTAATTCTATCTATATAATCAGCATAACATATCTTGTCTAATATCATTTGATAAAACGGAATAGTTCTACTTCTTTCTTTATTTTCTAACATATCTACTATGTTTTCATGCCATAACAATGCTACTATTGTTCGTTCAGTTTCATTCATAAAAGAGTTATGATTTTTTAATGGTATTGGCTTATTTATTAACGTTTGAGTAATTTTTTTAGAATCTTCATTGTTTGACTTTTTACGAAAAATTAAATTTAATGAATCGTTTTCTAATAAATTTGGCGTTTTGGTATAAATATCATATATAAAATTTAATTTACGAACATCTGATTGAATATAGTTTAATAGTGTATTTCGTATATTACTTTGTTTTTTATTATTTAATTTTGGAAATAATTGAGTTAATATAGTATTCATTTGATTAGTAGTAGGTAATTTTAATTCAAACGCGTTACATACTCGCATTAATTCACGAATTTTTTTATCTATACAATAATTACCTATACATATTATAGGATTCATTGTTGCACATTCTAATTTTTGCTTTTTTGTTTTTTTTTGTCGTATTAATTTAATTAACGCTGATATACCACCTTTATCACCATTATTCATTCCATCTATTTCATCCATAACTATTGCTATTTTTTTTACTTTTTTTGTCATCATATCTAATACATTTCGGTTTGATATATTATTACTAGTAATTGTATTAATTAACCCTGTATTTCGAACATCACCAGCATCATATTTTATTATATCATAATTTAACGATTTCAATAAATTCATAATAAATGTTGTTTTACCAGCACCAGGAGAACCATAAATATATATTCCTTTTTTATATAAAGGATCGTTATATCGTTCAGAAAATTCATTCAATATTGTTGTTATATCATTTGCTATTTTTTCTCTTTCGAAAATATTATTGTAATTTATATTAGATAATTTTTGTTCCATAATTAGATGTATATTATATTCTTATTTTTATAACCTTTATTATTAATAATATATTTTATTAATAATATAACTTTTTAATGAGCAAAAGAACTAAAATCTGCTGTTACTGGCATAAAATTACTACTTGGTTTATTAGCTAATGTTCCGTTATAATTGTAATCATTATTTGTTCCATAGTATGCTCCTTGCATATTTGGTCTTCCATTTTGATTACGTTGATCTTTGGGAATCATTCTTACAGCACCGGTTCCGGCATCACGGACTATATCTACAGCACCGCCTAATACATCTCCACCTAATCCTACAGCACCGCCTACTATTTCACGACCTAATCCTAGAGCACCGCCTACTATTTCACGACCTAATCCTACAGCACCACCTACCGCATCTTTACCTAATCCTACAGCACCACCTACCGCATCTTTACCTAATCCGACTGCTCCTCCTACTGTATCTTTACCTAATCCGACTGCTCCTCCTACTGTATCTCTAGCAATATCACCAGCTTCATCTACAACATCTGTTACTATATTTCCAGCAGCATCTACTGTATCTTTTACTAATGATTTTCCATCAGTTCCTACAGTTCCAGAACCTCCACATCCACCGCAATTTGTGCATGTAATCTTTTCTGGTAAAGATGGACATGAAGGACAAGATGGACAAGCGTTAGGAACTATTTCTGTTTTTAAAATATAATCATCGGATTTAGATTCTTCAGGACCTTCAGACTTTTTTTCTTCGGGACTTTCGGATTTTTTATTACAAGCTGCTGTAGGCTTTTCAACCTTATCGCCATTATCTACTCCATATAACGTAAATCTCTTTACATTTTTTAATATTAAAGATGACATTGTTGTTGAATCATAACCCAATACACATACTAAAGTGCTTTCTTTATTTTTAACATAAACTACTACATTCTCACCTTGACCATCTACTGCTGTCCAAGCCTTTAATTCAGAATGTTTTTCTTGATTTTCATGTGTTTTGTTATTTTCGTATTGTTCGGATACTTTTTCAGGTGTAATTATATCTCCTAAACTATTGTGGATATCAATACTTCCAGTATTGTGTTCTTTACGAATTATTAAATTAGAAGTAGGAATGTCATATAATACAAATTTATCTACTTGATAGACATCGTATTCACCATATTTACTATCTTGTACATATTTATTATTAGCATCATCTTGTGTATTAGCGTAATTTGTAATTTTAATGTCTTTAATATCAATTACTGTATTTTGACTAGATGAAAAGTGGAATAAACCTCTAGATTTGATATCACCTTCATTTCTCTCAAATACAACAACATATGTATCTAATTTCCAAGGAATATATAAAACTGTTGTTGCTGGAGCAAATTCACTTACACTTTCATAACTCCAAGATTTATATGAGTCTTCTATATTAGAAGTTAAACTTTCTTGAGTAGGTTTTGTTAAACAATCTGGTGTATTTTGTATCTCATAAATATAACTTTCTGAACCAGTGCGTGGTGTAATTACTAATTGCTTTAATGTTGGTTTTAATCCATTCATATTTTCATGACCTTCTATTTCGTTAGATTCTTCTTCTTCCTCTTCTTCACTTGAAGCATCGGCATCAGCATCGGCATCGGCGGCATCGGCATCAGCATCGGCATCGGCGGCATCGGCAGCAGCACCATCATCAGCATCACCACCAGCAGCACCAGCAGCAGCATCAGCAGCAGCACCAGCAGCAGCATCAGCAGCAGCATCAGCATCAGCAGCAGCATCAGCAGCAGCAGCATCAGCAGCAGCAGCATCAGCAGCAGCATCAGCAGCAGCATCAGCAGCAGCATCAGCAGCACCAGACGCATCTTCTCTTGCCATATCGCCAGCACTTGTCCATTCAACTACAGCTTCAACAATATTTCCATTCTGTTTATCATAAAAAATAGTTTCAGTTAATTGTGTTAATTGTGATGAACGTGAATATTCTGGTAAAATAAATTCACTAAATTGTCCTTTATCATTAAACATATTTTCAAGACCTTCAATACCAAAATATTTTTTATAACAAATAGATACGACTAAAATAATCAATATGATTATAATTATAGTAAGTGGTGTTAACTTAAAATCCTTCATTATATATAAACTATATAAGGATTATAAAATTGAATATTTAATGAATAAATTATAATAATATTATAATTGAAATGGAAAGGAAAAAACGAGGAATTACTCCATTATTAGAACGATTTTATAACTCTAATGATAATTTGTATGAATTATCAATAGATGAAGCTGGACGCGGATGTATGTTTGGACGAGTTTATATTGCGTGTGTAGTTTTACCTAAAAATCCTGATTTATTTTCAGGTGTAAATATTAAAGACAGTAAAAAATTTAGTTCTAAAAAAAAATTACGTGAAACTGCTGAATATATAAAAGAACATGCTTTATCATGGCATATTGAATATATAGAAAATGATGTAATAGATAATATAAATATTTTAGCATCTGTAATGAATGGAATGCATGATTGTATAAAACATTCAATGTTAAAAATAAATTCAATGGTAGAACCAACACCAAGTGATTCTGAATATATGGCAATTATAGATGGTAATTATTTTAAACCATATTGTTATTATGATGATAGTAAATCTGAATATTGTCAAATACCACATGTAACTGTAGAAAAAGGTGATGGAAAATATATGGCGATTGCGGCAGCCAGTATTTTAGCAAAAACCGCACGAGACGATTATATAATAGATTTATGTGAGAAATACCCAATTTTATCAGAACAGTATGGATTGGATAAAAATATGGGGTATGGAACAAAAACACATTTAAACGGAATTAATGAATATGGTATTACACAATGGCATCGTCGTAGCTTTGGATGTTGTAAAACCGCAAATATAAATAATATTGATTAATATACATATTTGAAGATTTAATAGAACAAAACATAATAAAAAGACATATAAATATTTTTTTATTATATTTTTACACAATTTGCGGTTTTTCTTTAACCTTTTGTAATTCAATAACATTTGTATCTTGAATAGTATTATTATTTTCTTGATCAATAATACAAACTCGTTTTGGTTTCCAACAAAACAACGTGAATAAATTTCCAACACAACATACCATACATACATCAGTTTTACTTTCACATCCTTGATAATCCAACACAGCACACGTGGGACAACAAAATCTATAAAAACAATTTGGTATTTCATCATTCGTATTATCTCGACGTCTTGTACAATACCAGAAACAAAAGGCTATAAACACTACTACTGCTGAAATAGTACAACTGATTACTACATTATTACTTTCACAACATTCACTAAAATCATCAGCGCAGCATATATTATTATTAATCCCTGGTCCTCCTGAACGGTCATAATCACACCATTTATCAGTTGGTTTGCTAAATACACCACAATTTCCATCCCAAATATTAGGACATGTTAATGTATTACAACCACCAGCAGTATAATCATCACTATTACCACAATTAGCCATCATACTCGCAATATTATAACGATAGTTAAGTTTATTAAGTTGTAAGCATTTTGATATACAATCATCACCATCAATCGCAAGCATTAATATTTCATCATATACATATGAATTACTTTTAACCCAATCACCTCCAGGACAACTCGCATCATAACAACTACTAGATGAAGGATTATTACCTGTAAAATAACAATTAGTGTAACTTGATGAAGAGTATTCATTATCAAGTAAAGTTTGATAAGTTGATGGTCCTTTTTTGCACCAACAATTAATTCTAGTAGTACTATAAACTTGTAAAGGATTAGTAATAAAAAATAAAGCTATAAAAAAAAGGTTATACATTATAAATACGTATAAGTTATTTTCTAAGTCATTGTCATATTTTAATTGCCAAATGGTGTAAATGAATCATTTTTATTTTATTATATAAAATATTTTTCTTCCATTTTTGTTTTGTCAAGTTCTATATATTTTGTTGTATTGTCATTAGTGCTGTATCCTATAATAAATGTATTTGTTAATTTATTATATACAAATCCTAGTGTATATTCTATTCTATTTTTTTCAAATGTAAAAGGGATGCTATATTTTTTCAATTGATAAGTTTTATGATCTAAAATAATAAACATATGATAATAGTATCTCATTTTCTCATGACTTACAATATGTGTAATAAACCATACTTCATTACCTATAATAATACCGTTTGTAGAACCTCTTACATTTTTAAATAATAATGGCATTTTAAAAATATCAGTAGGTTCAAATATAACATTATCCTTATCATGTTCTCTCGATGTATAATCACCAATAGTTAATGGATACCATTTATATATGACCTTAATAGAATTGTTATTATTAACAAATAACACCCAATTCTTCTCAACTGGTTGAGAACAATGATAAGTAATAACAGATGAATTTGTTTGTCGTCCTTTTATGTCAATATAACCAGACTCAATCGCTATTTTATTATCATCAATACCTCTATTTGAATTGAATAATAATAGTTTATTATGAGTTATTAATCTAATATCTTCTAATCCAACATACCTACAATTATACTTTCTATCATATTTTAATTCAAATTCATCTTCTTTTTCCCATTCACTATCGTCTATATTAAAAATAGTTATTACATTTTTAGTTTCAATAGTAGGACCACATTTATAACTACCATCATTTTTAATATAATAATTAACAAAACGAGTATTTATGAATATTTTATTATTACCATAACAAATAGAGGGTGTAGAATTATAAAATCCATTAGTATTAATATTTATAGTTCCTATATTATTATTTAATAATTGTAAATTTGTGCTATGTGGTAAAGCAATATCTATTAATTTATTTACATAAAACTTATAATTAGAAAAAATATTCTGTGTGATATCACTTTCCAAATAATTATAATTTAAAACACTTACAATTAGTTTTAACATATCAATTTTTTCAGTGTTACTGTAAAAACCAATAATAGAAAATTCATAATCTAATTTATAATCATAAATATCTCTTTGGAAAAACAGTTGATTATCTGGATTAATAGATTTACTGCTTATTGAAGCTAAGTTATAAAAACAATCGGCTAATTTGTATTTTTGATTTATACGATAATAATATATGATTTCATATAAATTTTCTATACGTTCAGGAAGATAACTGTATGCTTCTAACCAATAAAAAATAGCAGAAGACATAATATCTAAAGATTTATAACAATTTCCAATTTGATAATATGAATACCAAACTTCTTGTGTCCAACCTCCTAATTTAATACGATCCAAATAAGTATTAATAGCTTCTTCATACATACCGGAATCTTTATAACTATTTGCCAAATAAAATGTATATCTATCATTATTCGGATGTTCAATTAATCCATTTTTTAATAATTTAATGTCGCGTATAAATTTATCTTTTTTTGCGCCACCATCACCAATATCATTTATAAAAAGTGTAGAAGTAGAAATATTATAAGGTATAACATCTTTAGGTAAATTAATATATTCATGTGTAACTCCCCAGTATGAAAAATCCAAATTATTTCTAATAATACGAATATTTTTATAATGCATTTTTTGAGTGCCTTGTAAAATATAATAAGCATCTTTATTCATAGAGTTCTTGAAATTTTGTATATCTAGAGATTTATTAAATTTTAAAATCATATCCGCATCTAATAATAATACGTAATCAACATTTTCCATACTTTTACATTCATTCAAGGCAAAATTTCTATTAAATCCAAAATCTTTAAAAGGTTTCTCTATTATCTTGCCATTAACATTTTTATCTTTAAAAAAATCCTGAATAATACTTATGGTATTATCTGTGCTACCAGTATCACATATACAATATGAATCTATAATAGGTAGTACCGAGTTTAATAATCTTTTAATAATTTGTTCTTCATTTTTCACAATCATATTTAGACAAATTGTAGGCATTTTTTGTATTAGTATAGGTATTTATTTGATTTTATATTTATTTATTCCAAATATTTTTTCCAGTTATATAATAACTAATATAATGTCTTTTACAAGATTTCATGATGACCCACATAGAATTAAAAAACAAATAGATGAAAGTAGTTTTATAGGTAAATATATGTTAAATACCCCTGGACCAGGAGACAAGTTACCTTTTTTTGAAGATCCCCAATTAAGATTACAAAATTGGGGTGCAAACTTACAAAATAACACAGTTGCGTTAGAAAGTGATTTATATGGTTTAACAAGAAAATTAAACCGTGACTTACCTGAATTAAATAATTATAAAAAACACGCAGCTAATAGCAATGTTATTAATTATACCTCTAGAGAACCTTTTGTTCAAGAAAGTCGCGCGAGTCATCCGGCTTGGATGTATAAAGATTTAGAACAACCAAGATGGGAAACCCCATTATTAAATCCATTGAATGGTTTAGAAAAAGGATTTCATGAGAACATTCAAACACGTATTTTAGAAAAAGATAATCATGTAACTAAAATGCCTTCTGTTTCTGGAAATCAAAATAATTTTTATTTAACAGGAAATTCTATTTGTATTTCTGGAAATGAAGAAAGTTGTCCAGGAACTAGATATTAAATTTATGAATACGGATTATATTATATGAAATATATATTCATATAATATAAATATGGAACTTGCAATCCCTCTTGTTGCCTTATCTGGATTATATGTAATGAAAAATCAAAATAAGAAGAAAGAAGATTTTTCGAATCATTCAAAGTTACCAAATACAAATACTCCAGACTCTAATTACTCAGTAGGAAATCAAATCGAGTCAGTTGAACCACAACAAACATCTGAGTTATCTCATAATAATAGATATGATAACGGAGGTGGTGTATATACTGATAAATATTTTACTCAACAACAACCATCACAATCTGATTTAAGTAAGGAGCCTGAATATTTATCACTAACAGGTGAGAAGGTTGGTGGTGATTATTTCCATCATAATAATATGGTCCCATTTTTTGGAGGTAATCTAAAAACTAGTAGTATTCATGAATCGGCAAATGAAAGTATCTTAGATAATGCTGTAGGTGCTGGTTCTCAAAGTACTAAAAAACAAGAACAATCACCTTTATTTGCTCCTGGTGAAAATTTACAATGGGCTCATGGTATGCCTAACCAAAGTGATTTTATTAAATCTAGAATTAATGCTAGTAATAAAATGGCGAATGTTAATCCATTTAAGCAAGAATCTGTTGCTCCTGGATTAGGTTTAGGATATACTACAGAAGGTTCTGGAGGTTTTAATTCTGGAATGGAACAGCGTGATTTATGGAAGCCTAAAACCGCAGACGAATTACGTGTTGATAATAACCCTAAATCATCTGGGCATATGCTATATGGTCATGAAGGCCCAGCTGATAGTCATATCAAAAATATAGGTACGTCAGAACATATGGGTATTATGGAAAAACACCGTCCAGAACGTGCTTTCGAATTTGATCAAAGAAATGTTGAAGGGTTTTCTAATAACAATGAACGAGACATTGGTAGATTATTTGTAACAGGTGGTGCTGAAAAAGGACAAACAATGCGCGCTGTGCCAGTCGCTCGCCATGTATCTAGACCAGAAACATCTGTATCATATACAGGTGCTGCTGGCCATCAAAATGATGGTACGTATATTCCAGGTGAATACATGGAATCAACTAATCAACAATTAGGACCTCTTCAATTAGGTGTAGCTAATGCTGAAGGACGTAATTTACCAACAGAATCTGATTTTGGTATTAAATCTAAAAAAGCATACCCTAATAACAGAACTGTAAATAAACAAGATAGTTATTTCGGTTTAGTTAGTGGTAGTATAGGTGCTGCTGTAGCTCCTCTTATTGATATATTACGCCCATCAAGAAAGGAAAATGTAGTTGGAACCTTACGCCCTTATCAAAATCCTGGAACAAATGTTCCTCAATCATATATTTTTAATCCAGAGGACAAATTATCTACAACTATTCGTGAAACTACTGAAAATTCTAAGAATCATTTAAATATTAATTCCAATCAAAATGGTGGTGCTTATCAGGTAACTGACCATCAAGTAGCACAAACAGCACGTAATGAAACAGGTGATTTTTATTATGCTGGTGTAGCAAGTGCCGGTTCTGGAACTAAAGAACAAACTTCTTATGCTGCTGGATATAATCAACGTAACAATGATATTAAATATAGCACTATTCAAGGATATATGGTAAAGGGTAATATGGCTTTGATGAATCATGAAACTAATGTTCGTCAAGTTTCTAGAGATGATATGTTAAAAAATAATCGTGAAGTTACTGGTACAATGCCTTACAAAACACCTGACGCATCTACTATGGGTAGATTATCCGGAAATGATAAAGGGTTATACTCTAATATTCAAGCTGATAGAAGTAATCCTGAATTTTTAACATCTTTACATTCCAATCCTTATGTTCAAGACCATCGTAAAGCATTATAATTTATAAATAAATATAAAATTATTTATAAATTTATGAAGTAACAGGATAAGCTGTATAAAGAATAATACTATTTATATTATTAGCTTTTTCTATTTTTATATTAAATTTTTCTATAGGGTTCTCTTCGGTAAAAAGAGTCTTTGTTGTATTTCCTATTACTATGTTACTTTCATCTACTATATTTCCTGTTTCTAATATATTTATTATTCGTTTTCCTAATTCCATACTTCCAAGCATACAATAATCACTTTTACAAGTATCAAACGTTTTTGTATTAGTTCTAAAAGATCTTGTATAATCTTTATTTGTATAGAAATCAATTAATTCTTTGGGAGTTATTAACTTATTTGTTATAGTTGGTTTTGGTTTATTTTTATTATAAAATGAATTTCCCCATAATTCTATTTGAAATCCAGATTTAGTTGTATTATTTTCTATTATAATTTCAAAATCATCAGGAAAATAAGAATTAGTTTTTGGTGAAATTATTATAAAATTATTATTATGTTTTCCTTTATCTAAATTAATAGTATAATTAATTCCAGAAGCATTCACCGGTGCATTATATTTATTATCATGATTTATTGATAAACTAGGAATTACACTTCTAATTAACTGCTTCTTTTTATTATAAATATCATATAATGTATTATATTTTGGTATATTTTCTAAAAATGTTGATTTTAATAAAGAATCGGGATGAGCCATAGATAATGTAGTTATGTTATACTCAGGTTGTTTTAAAATGCCTTCTTTATTGGGGTCAACATCTAACATATAAACATGACTTCCAGAACTACTTAATACCTTTTTTTCTTTCAATTTAGGTTTATAATCAGGTCGTATTAAACTAACACGAGTATATGCTCCTGGAATAGCCCTAATAGGAGGTGCGATATCATCTTTTTTAGGTATAGTTGTAGTTACCTCTTTTAAAGTATTATTTGTTAGAGTTAATAGAACATTTACACTTGTTATTTGTGAAGGAGTTATAGGTAACGTTGTTAATTTAGACTTTTCTGGATTATTTACAGCTTCTTTATTAATTTCCTCATTTGTTTTATGGCATGTTTTTGGATCATCACAACTTTTTACACCCTGTAATACTTCATCTAAGTTATCATATCCTTCATATCTTGATAAATACAATAGTAAAAGTATGAGTAAAAATATAATAACTAATAAAATTATAATTGTATTTGTTGTTAAATTCATTATAATATTTTTGTATATATTAAAATATTATAAAAATTACATTTTTATTGGATTACCTAAGTATATTAATAACCCTGTAATATTATCTGCCTTTTCTATATTAATAATTATGTTTTCTATAGAATTGGTTTGAGTGCTTTTATTCTGAGAAACATTACCTATTTTTATACCATTATTATCATATACACTAACAGTTTCTATTATATTTAATATACGATTTTTAATATCTAGTTCACCAATTATACAACTATCTTCTGATTCATTTGAATCATTAAAACAACTACTAAATACTTTTTTATTATATGTAAATAACTCTATATCTTCTTGTTTTTGAAAATAACTATCTAAATTATCTGGATGAATTATTGTATTTGAATTACCAATCGGTCTTTTTTTATTATAGTTTGTTGGTGAATTTCCCCATAAATCTATTTGACAATTATTATCATAAATATTATTTTCTATTTTTATTTCAAATCTGCTAGGAAAAGTATTTTTTGTTTTTGGTGAAATTATTATAAAGGAATTTGTTATACTTGAATAGTTATTAGTCATTATTTTTGATAAATTAACATTTGTAGGTATATTTTCCGAAATTACAGGTATATTATATTGAAGATCAGATGGGTCTAAATTATAAATTGAAGTAATATGATATTCATAATTTGATGGAATTCCATTTCCAATAATATTAGTTTCATCATTATCATTAGTTTCATCATTATCATTAGTTTCATCATTTTTTGTAGATTTGATTAAATCATCAATAGTTGAAGATTTTTGTGTTTCATTTTTTAATGTAATAACCAAATTAACATTATTTGCTGTCATACCTTCAATTGTAATATATGATTTTAAGAATTTCCATAATAAATATGTTAATATTAATAAAATAAAAAATAATATAATTGATTTTGAATTCATTGTATATAAATAAGTTTTATAATATTTTCATAAAAAACTATTATAAAATATAATTGGAACAGCTGGGCATCGATCCCAGTACCTCACCGATGCTAACGGTGCGCTCTACCATTTGAGCTACAGTCCCATATGTATCTCCCTCTATAGGGTTCGAACCTATGACCTCGCGGTTAACAGCCGCACGCTCTAACCAACTGAGCTAAAAGGGAAAATGTAGCAAGAAAAGGTTTCGATCCTCCGACCTTTGGGTTATGGGCCCAACGCGCTGCCTCTGCGCCATCTTGCTAATAGCTCCTACCGAGACTTGAACTCGGGTTTCAGGATTCAAAGTCCTGAGTGATAACCACTACACTATAAGAGCGATAGATTATATATTTGCACGGAGTGGGGTTCGAACCCACGCGCATTATGCACCAGGTCTTAAGTCTGGCTCCTTAGACCACTCGGACATCCGTGCTTAAACAGTTTAAAGACATATTTAGGTCTGTTCTCACCAATGTGATTCGAACACATGACCCATGGAACTACAATCCACTGCTCTACCAACTGAGCTATAGCGAGTTAAAGCCCCCTACGAGACTCGAACTCGTCACCTTACGCTTACTAAGCGTACGCTCTAACCAGATGAGCTAAAGGGGCATACGACAGTTGCAGGACTCGAACCTACGCGGGAATATCCCAAATGATTTCTAGTCATTCTCCTTAACCACTCGGACAAACTGTCAATGAGCTCCCTGCGAGAATCGAACTCGCGACCACTACCTTACAAGGGTAGCGCTCTACCTCTGAGCTAAAGGAGCATTATTTTGGATAATATTTACAATATATACATTTATACAAATACACATTCCCCATCACCAAACTATTATAGTTATTATTCTTTATATCACTTTTTTTATAAATTAGTTCAATAAAAAATACTATTTATATTTTACAGTTATAATATTGATGGTGGAACCCATCCGTATTCTCTAACAGCATATTCTGAACGACAACTTGGACAATTATTCCCTCCAGCTGATTGAAAATGACGAAATATGCAATCAGAGCAATATTGATGACCACATCTTAATATAAATTTATTAGTTGTTCCTAACTCATCCATGCATATTAAACAAGTTGATGTTTCAATCGGTTTTTCAGTAATTGTTAATTGATTTACTTTATTTTCAAAGTTTAAGTTATACTCTTGTGATGATATATACTTGTTTATTTTTGATAAAATAAAACTACTTATACATTCATTTATTATGTTATTAATCGAATCGTCATGATATAATAAATCTATATTTAGAATATCATCCTTGAAAACAGTATAAAATATGTTTTCTGTTAATTTATGTCGTTCATCCATTATTTCATGTATCTTTTCAGTAAAGTCTAGTATATCTGCTGCTTTATTTTGAGTTGTCTTATTAAAATAATGCTTATAACCTGAAATTACATAATTATCTATGTAATACTCGAATGATTTTAAATCAAATTCCATTATTTTTTTCATATTTAATAAAAGTATTCTTTCTAATAATCGTTTATGTTCTGGAACAGTTAATTTAAATTCAGGAATAGTTGGAATAGTAAGAGGAGGAATAGGAGAAGGTGTATTATCAACTTCATTACGTATTTGAGTTACCGATCTTGGTGAATTTAAATCTTCATTATTTTCTAATATTACAGAAGGTTCAGGAGTAATATACATATTATCTCTTTGATTATCAATTAGGATTTGTACTTCTTCTACTACCTCTGTAACTGTTGGACATGTTCGACGATTATGTCCAACCTCACCGCATACACCGCAATGTCTTACTTGCTTGACTCTAGTTGTCATATTTGATTTGTTGTTTGAATGATATTATAATTAAATTACTTTATAAATCATGCAATTTTACATATCTTTTGTATTATTATCATACAAATCAATCACAGATATGCTTTTTTATTATCTAACTTTTCTATTAATATTCTATATTTTGTTTGTATTTTATCTCTATCATGTTCCCATTTATACATATTTAAAGAAGAATATTGATTACGAACAGCAGGTGAATTATGATTAACCAATTCTCTTCTCATTTTAGTTAAAAGATCTACCTTCTTAGCATCTATTATAGCAGAACTTTGTTTTTTTTCCATTAGTATAATAAAATAATAGAAAAAATTTATTTATATAATTTACATAAATTAATAACTGGAAAATAAACTACACATATTTATTGCTTCTGTATTATTATCTGATTTTTGGAATAGCTTTAATATCATATTATCATCTCGGAATCGAATAGTATAATCTTGTTGAATATTATTTCTACCAATACGCCCCATTGCTTGTAGCGTCTTTTGAGGTGTTATATTTGTAAGATCTTTACCTATAAATCCATGACAGAATTGATAATTAGTTCCATATATATAATCAGTTGATGCTATAATCATAAATAATCTCTGTTCATCGGCTAATTTTTTCATAATTTCCATATACTGAATATTAGGATTTTCAATAAACATACCGATTCCTAATAGCAATAACACCTTTAAATGATTATCAATGTTTAACATCATAATATCTTTTGTATTATTTTCACCAATGTTAGATACAAAAGCATTTTCATGAACTTCTCCATCAGGTGACCATATATTCTGATGTGGTCGTGTATTTGGAACATATATTGAATCCAAAGTAACTAATTTTATATCTTTTCGTATTTTATCTATTTCTACAGTTAATTCCATAGATTCTTTACATAATCTACCACTTTCTCGTATTACCTTAGTTTCATCATAATTACTATTCTTTGTTTCCTTTGATAAGATTTCACCTTCCAGATATTCTATTCGTTTAATTAAGTCAGCATTTTTTGTAATTCTTGATAATATTTTTTCAAATACTTTTGGCTGTATATTTGTTTGTTGAATATAAAACGAACCTATCTTATTTACATCATCTGCTAAAAATATAGTAGGACCATCCGTTAATGTATATGCGTCTGAAGTAGTAATAGAAATTCCATTACTCTTATTTTTTTGTTGTGAATTATAATTATCTGACAGACTTGTTGTTCGTAATAAACTAGAACCATATTTTGAACTGCTATCCAAACTATTTGATTTAAATATAGTATTTGAGGTTCTTTCAAATTTTCTTTTTTTTGTTGTCTGTAAAAATTTATATAATTCGTCCCAGTGTTCTTCATCAAGTTGTAAAAGCAAATCTAAATAGTATTCTTTTAAACTATTCATTGTAATATTACTAATATTTCCTGTAAAATAACTATCTATCTTATATTTATCATCAATTATATTTTGTTTATTTACGTATTCAATAAATTGTATAATTTCACGTAAGTCAAAATAACGTAATAAAGTTTTATTTGTTTCGCAATATCTAGCGCACTTTAACATATTATAATAATCATTATATAGATAATGTGGTAAGACGCAGTATCCTTCCTTATTTAATATTGATATTGATTTACGACAATCATAACTAGTTATTGTATGTATATTTGCGTCATCAAATTTAGTTTTAAAATCATGAAATACTGGTTGTAATTCATCTTCAGTAGGTAATGTCGCACAGGATAAAACTACATTTGGTATTTTATTATTCATCCAATTAGAATGAATAATACTATGTAATTCATGTTCTTTGTAATCCATTGTTATTGTAGGTTCATCCCAATATGTAATTATTTTTGTTGGTTCATTGAATGATAACATATAATGCATCGCAGTAATATATGACTGAACATCGCATATCATAATTTCTACATTTGTTCCTACACTATTATCTACCTTACCTATTCCACCAGAACGTTTGTTCCTAGTATAATCAACAGCTGAAAAATAATGAAGTCTTATATCAGATGAGGTTTCACAACCAAACGCAAAAGCCACTTTTTTTTCTACTGATATTGCGGATTTCGCAAGTGCTAGTCCAATATGACGGGCTACACATACAAATATTATTCTGTATTCATTTGATAGACCTATAGGTGATAATGTCTTCCCCGTTCCAGTAGGTGCTGTATATAAAATTAATTTTGGAATATGTTTATTACTATCATTATTAAATATAGAATTTAATTGTTTTTGATGTGAAAATAATGTTTTATCTTCATATTTTAAGAGATATGAATTTTTTTCAATAAAATCATAAGCGTTTGTAATGATTTCACTAGTTTTTGTAAAAGAATTAACATATTCTACTATTTTATCTATAATTCCCATAAAATGAACATTTAAATTGGTAATTGTCGCTTTTTTTAATTGTAAAATTGTATATAAATAAAACGCATATCTATGGCGTCTTTTATAAACATGCTTTAACATATTACTTGCTAAGTCTAATAAAATATATTCAAATATAAATTCTTTATTTTCATTGATTTTCAATTCTAGATTTTGAATACGCATTTTATCGATACTTTTTAATGATTTTAACTTACCTCCACTTCCTGGATATGTTATATTATTTAATTCTGTTTTACTACCATACTTCTTTATTACTTCGCGTAAAGGAGTTTCAAAATATTTTTGAAACAATAAAAGTTCTGTAGATTCATTATGTTCTATTTTTACAAACGAGAACAATGACTGATTTATATTATTATGAATATTTACGTTGTTATAACCATTAACAATAAGCTGTAAAATCTTTTTTTCTTGAGAAGATACTGGAAGTTCAATAGACTCCCATTCTGATTTTGTTAATTTACGCTGTGTCAAATCCATATTTAAGTAAATTGTATTATAATTATTATATATAACTATAATACTTGATAATAATCAATTTTTTATGAAAAAATATAAAAATTACTAGGTTAATTATAATAAATTAATGTTTAATGGGTTTTTCAAAAAAACTTATAATAAAATTTCATTTGAAGATATACAACATATTATAAATAAATCAAATAAAGTTTTTATTATTAATACTTTACCTAACACAGAACAAGAATGTTTAATATATAAAACTATTTCTTATGAAACTGAAGAAAACACTATTAATGAATTATTAAATAATTACGACTTTACACCAAATTTTATAATATATGGTAAAAATTGTAATGATGATACTGTTGAAAAAAAAGCAAATCAATTAAATGGATTAGGATTTTCAAATATATATGTTTATTCTGGTGGATTATTTGAATGGTTATTACTACAAGATATATATGGTTCAGACGAATTCCCGACTACAACTAGATTTTTAGATATTTTAAAATTCAAACCTCCTAATATTTTATAATTCTTCTTTTGGTTTTTCTTCTAATACTTCAACCTTTGGTTCTTCATTATCTACCTTTTTAATTTTATCAGGATCAGCATAATTATATTGTACTTTATCTTTTAAATATGCAGAATAAAAGATATGCTTATCTGTATTAGCTAAACCATATACATCTCCTAACTTACTTGCTAAAAATAACAAGTTTGTTACAAAAACTGTTGTAGTTTTACTGTCATAAAAATTATCATAAATAGTTATACCACTAAAGATAGAATTTGCTATAAAACATATCATGGCAATGTAACTAGACATTTGATAAGAACCATCTAAATTTAATATAACATCTCTCTTTTTATCAGGTAATAGTTCTAATGCTTCACCAACAGCATCATTATCTGAAGCAAATTCTTTATTTACTTCTAAATAAGAAATCATCTTAGTCTCTCTTCTAATTTCAACAATATACATTGCGAAAAATGCAGCAAATGTTACAAAATTTACAGAAAGATTACCTACAAATATATTATCATTCTTCGATAAAACATCTTATACTCCACATAAATGGTCACCACATTTTTGAGGGACAAATAATAATAACATTGTTCCCATAAGAACACGGTAAAGCTCTAAACTAAACGCTATGTATGAGCCAGTTTTTTGCTGAAAATCTTGATCACTAATAGTTTCGAAAAAAGAACCACAACATTTAGATTCTGGTTTTTCTTCTTCAGTTGCTACAATTACTTCGCTTTCTTTTACAGGTTCTGTTTCCATTACTGTATATAAGTATATCATATTTTTTTTGTTATAAAAAATTGAATACAAATATTATTTTAGTAAATATGTTAAAAATAATATTTTTATTATCTATAATATAAATTATGTTATCACCTATTATTATTTCTATTGAAGGAAATATTGGTGCTGGCAAAACGACTATAGTTAAAGAACTATATAAACGGTTTCAAGATAGAAAAGATATTATTTTTGTGAAAGAACCTGTTGATATTTGGGAAACAATTAAAGATGATGATGGAGAAACTATACTACAAAAATTTTATAAAAATCCTTCTAAATACGCTTTTCAATTTCAAGTTATGGCATTAACTACTAGAATCTCTTTACTTAGAGATACTATACGAGAAAACCCTGATTGTAAGGTTATCATAAGCGAACGATGTGTTAATTCAGATAAAGAAATATTTGCTAAAATGTTACATGATGATAATTTAATTAATAATCTGGATTATAAAATATATCGTCTAATGTCAGACGAACATTCAAAAGAATTTCCTATAAAAGGGCATATATACATAAATTCTGACGCAGAAATTTGTTATAATAGAGTACAAAAACGTTCTCGTAATGGAGAATCCGGTATAGAATTAGAATATTTATTAAAATGTAAAAAATATCATGATGTATGGTTATCTAATTTTGAAAATTGGGATTGTAATAATAATACAATCTCAACCACGATTTTAAATTTAAATACAAATAGCGATGCTAGTTATAATATAGAAGATACTAATGACCCTGGTAATATTTGGATTAATGAAATTGATAAATATATTCATCATCAAATAAATACATTTACACCTGATTTTATGAAAATTGATGTTTTAGCTCCAAATGTTATTCCTCCACCACCTAATACACCTAGTGTAAGCATATCTCCTAGTTCATCTGGTTCAACTGATTAAAATAAAATTTTGTTTAATTAAATTTTACAACTATCTTTACACTTTCTTTTTTTATTGTTTTACATGCTGATACTGATAATTCTTCACGACGTTTTCTTGTTTTTGAATGATTATTAACTATTTCGGGTGTATTATCTAATGATATACGCTTTTTTGTAGTCAAATTTCTTTTATTCATATCATTTTCGATTATATCATGATGATTTTTTATATAATCTATTATTTTATTTTCTATTGCCCATTTAAAAAAATTTAACTGTCCGATAGTTGTTTCCATTAATTGATTTTCATTATATGGTATTGATATTCGCTCCCATCTACAAAATGGGTCAAATCTTTTTTTAGAATAAGCTTTTAATTTTAATTTATAATCATTATAAACTTTAAAACGCTCATATGTATCAGATAAATTTGATTTTAATTCATATACTGTATAGTATTTTTTTGCAAAATTTGTTACAAACCAATCTACTATACGTAATGATATATCAGATTCTCCATTTATAATTCTCATCATATTATTTAAATTATTATCTTTTTTATAAAATTCCATCAAATTACTCATTAATAAATTATTTTGTGTATTTAATGCGGTAGAACGATTCATATTTAGTATAATTATATAATACTTTTTCTATTTATACGTTTTATATATAAATACATTAATATATTTATTTTATAATAATGCTACATCATATATTCAAACACTATTTATTTCCAAGGTAGTTTATCTTGATTAAACCTCATATTTTTTTTTAAATGATCTCGTAATAACCAAAAATTATACACGTACCAATCCATATAATTATTTGTATAATATATCCAATCTAATTGTTTTTTTACATATATATTGTATTTTAAATGACCGCCATCATGAACTAATGTTTTTGGATGAATATTTAATTTTTTTATACCTAGATTATTTGGCATAATATATAAATTGTCGGAACTATTAATATCATAATTTAATATTCTTATTAATTTATGGTTTTTAAATTCTTTTGGAATACAATGATGATCTTGAACTAGACCATTATATCCCAATTGTTTTTTTAAAAATTTTATCTCTTTAGAACCATAACTTAAAAGTGTTGTGAAATTTTTGTTGATGATATTATTATTACATATTTTTTGTATTAATGATTTAATATACATTTAATAAATAGTATAAATATTTTATATATAATATTATTATTCAATGATAAGTTTATTTAAAAATTTATATAATTATTATGAAAAGTTTATATTTGAATTAGAATCTATTTATTCAAATTCAGATATTAATGCTGATTCTGATACAGAACCAGATAATACTTCTGAAATAGATTGTGAAATTAAAATTAAACCAGATACTAAATTTGTAGATAAACCTGAACCTGAACCTGAACCTGAACCTGAACCTACGACACCAAAGTCATATGATTTAAATATTGAAGTTGATATGAATACTATTAACGAAGATCATTTATGCACACCTATACATAAAAATATTAATAATACTACTGATGATAATATAAATATATTAAGACAACGATATGTTACCTTTGAAAATAATAATGTTGATAATATAAATAGTAATATTGATAATATAAATGATATATTATAATATACTATATGAATGAAAATTTATTAGAAAAACATTCCAGCGATGAGCGTTTCTTTAAAAGTATAAAACATATTAATTATAATATATGTTTTTTAATTGCAATTGTTGCGGCATATTCTGTTTTATTTGTTACAATGGCTATAAATATTAATACTATGACTATTAATCTTAATCAGATTATTGATTTAATGGATAAAATAGAATCTAACCAAATTAATACTACTCTTATTAATAATATGCGAGATGAATTTATACAAATTAGTGATTGCTTTATTAATAAATATTGCAGACATATTCATTAATACATTAAAATCTATATATTCTACCTTTTCTATATTTTGTTTGTCTTGCCTTTTTCAACTGTTTATTATTCAATTCTTTAAAAGTTATAGGAGTCTTTACTGTTATACGTTTTGTAGGACGATATACATCTGATTTATATTTATAACCTACATCTCCTCTTTGATTTTTCCATTCTTCTTTAAACCAACGAAGTAATCCTTTTCTTTGAGGTTTTACTCCAGAATATGGGTTTTTTCTTGTTCCGTGTTTTTTAATAAAATTTTTTTTATAAGTTTTTACTAATATTCCACTTCTATAAGCACTATGTTTTGGATATTTTTTATATACATTCTTTTTTGTTTTATTGTAAAGGTTACAATCACTAGGTATTGGTTTTGACATATATATAACTATTACATAATTATATTATTAAACCGATATACTATGGAGAATAATACATCACTTAATAATAATAAAGAACTTACACTATAGTTATTATCAAATAAATATATACTTGCTAAAATATATATTACTCCATGAATATAACGCGTTTCATGCCAAAATACTTTTGATAATTGAACTTCATTATTTGAACCTGTAAAACCTTTATATAAAAATCCTATTCCTATTAATAACAATAAACACACAAAATATTTATTTAAATGAGGTATAATTTCTATATATTGTATTACATAAACTAATATTAAACGTATTAGTATGCAGAAAAACCATAAAGGGTGTATTTTCATTATATATAAAATTGATTAGATAATTTATATATAATTTATCATATTCAAATAAAATGTATCAACAATTTGGACAAAAAACTATTATTCCACAAGTATTAGTAAATCTAATATGGAGTTTTGATGACAGGAACCAGATATTATATACCAAATGTATTGAACAACTTAAACGCACATTTTTCAAAAACAGATTAATAGAACGATTACGATTCGAATTTAATATATTTAACAATTTAAGCTCACATAGATATTTTCGGACTATTAATCCAGAAAGATATGAAAATATTTATTTTGAACCTAATTTTGGGTTTTATATGTTATATAAATTAAAAATATTTAAAGGTGACCAAGTACCAAATGAAAATTTACCACATTTTAAATTTAAAAATGGAAAATTGAAATTATAAATTGTTATTATAATGTCTAATATTTTTTATTTGAAATGGATACTACTGATACTACAATTACACCACAAATATTACAAGATATTGTAATATTTCTTAAAGAATATCAAATTGTTATTTCTGACGCAGTTGAAGGCGAAGGAAGAGGAGGGAGTTTAAAAGATGAAGGAACTATTAAAAACGCTTTAATGAATTCAGAAGAATTTAAAAATTATATTATCGATGAAAAAGCTAGATCGTTTGGTGATATTATAGTATTGGATTATGATAATATTACACGACATCCTGTTAATATTAAGACTAGTATTGGGTCTAGTGATAATTGCTTTTCAAAATGTGGAACTGTATATGCTTTTACTGACTTAGATGACCGTTCTATACCAAAGTCTATGAATTTTATGAAAATGGAGGAATTAATGAAAAATAACGGCAAAAATATTCCATTAAAGGATTATTGGTTTCTATGTGTAGATAAAAAAGATCCATCAAATGTTATGATTAGAGGGATGAAACAAATTAATAATTGGGTTGTTAATATAAACCCATCCAATGTTCTTCAAATCAATTGGAGTAAGGAAAAAAATACCACACCTAAAATTCAATCATATGAAGAAGCATATGATACTATAATGGGTGGTGTTAAAAAATCATTAAACTCTTTTTGGAATAATATTCCTGATGATTGGAAATACGATTCCATCCAAATTAATAATTAATTTAAAATTTCATTAGGTATATACGAATAACTTATTTGCCGATGCCCTATTTTAAATCTTCCTGAAAATAAAAACTTATCTTTAAAATTATTACTATTTATGTAACATATAATCTTTTCTAATTCTATTTCTTTCTTTGGTATTAGCATTATTAAACTACCTCCAAAATATTTTACTGTATCTATAAATGCTACTCTTGAATTTCTAGTTAAATTATAGATATAGATACATTTTTTACCAAGATTCGCATGTATAGTATTAATATTTCTTGGAGCACCCCATTCAAACCAATTTTTTTCATTAAATTTTCGAATGCGTCTATCAATTAAACACTGTTTATGTTTTGATAAATGTTCGTTAATATTATTATTTTCACTTGGATAACTTTCTATATAAATATATTTTTCTATTTTATTTTCACCATTTAATACTTCAATATTTCCTAGTTCTTCATTTTTATAAACTTCTTCTTTCCCTGTAACTAGACCTACATAAATATCAAAATAATCTTGAAACATTTTTTTATTTATATTTTCTTCTTCTTCAAATGTAATTAATCCATTGCTATTTGTAATATATAATTCTTTCTCATTATACATTACTATCTTTGGTAATAATATATTTTTACAATACCGAAATATTATTACATCTATAGACGCATTATCAAACATATTTTCATTATGTGGGTGAAATATATGAGTAAAACTTCCGTTTATCATCATATTATTTAATAATTTGGAAGAACTTGTTAATTTAAAGAAATCAGATGGTATGATAAATATTAATTCACCATTATTATCTAGAGAATTATAACATTTTTCAATAAAATCTATATATAAATTTCCATGTTTTGTTCTAATGTATGGGGGATTACCTATTATTGTTTTATAATTTTTTGAAATTATCTGTGTCATAAAATCTCCATAAATTACTTCTTCTCTATTAACATTTTCCAATAAATTTATAGATTCGTCTATTTCATACATATCTAATTTTATTCCTGGTAACTTTTCTAAAATATATTTTACTAGATCACCTTGTCCTATTGATGGTTCTAAAATTTCGTCTGGATTATTTAATATAAACTCCAATACTTTTTCTTTTAAAATTGAATTTGTTGTAAAATACTGACCTAAGTTATGCTGGACTGATTCTTTTGGTAATGAAATTTTACCTGGTGTTGATACACATGGATTCTTTTTTTTCAAATGTGTTGTATAATGTCCTTTTTGACCAAATTGCTTACTACATGTTTCACAAACGTAAATTACCATTTTAGTTATATACATAGTATACATAATTAGTTTCTAAGTCAATTTTATAATCGATTTTTTATTTAGATTTATTTTTTCTGGTTCGTTTTGATTTACTACTAATTTTTCTTTTTGTTTTCTTTTTGTTTGATTTTTTAATACGTTTTCTTCCACCAGATTTTGGTTTATTCTCACATTTTAAATATTTAAATAATTCATCTTCTGTCATTTCAATGGGTGTATCATTGTATGTTTTATTATTTCCACCAATAAAACCTCTTGTTGATGAACGTAATGGATATTGGTATTGACTTTGAATATTAACTCCACACTGTGACCTACAAACCCACATCTTTAAAACTACATTTTTAAGAGGTATGTTATTATTTTCACAATATTCATCAATATCATCAAATAAGTCTTCGTAGTTAAACGATGATTCGTTGTATCTTGTTAATAGATTATTCCAATCATAAATTTTTGTATTATAATTACAGTGGTATAATCCCATTATATCATGATATCCCAAATCTATATCACTTTTACTTACTGACATATTCATATCTCGTAATTTAATATTATTATTGTCAGGGGTAACTGTATCAACTGTATCAAATAATTTATAGCATGTTGCTTGTGGTATATATTTAATCATTGTTTTATCAGTATGACATTCGATCGGTTCAGAGAGCGCATTACCACAATAAGCATAAAATGATATATTTTTGTAAGGAAAATCATATGTATTTTTACTATTAGGATTTTCACTTCCGTGACATATTAAAATAAATGTATGTTCTGTACTAATATCAATAGGTGATTCGAAATTAGAATAATATAATGGATAATCATTACGAATCATATATTTATCTGTTTCTGAATACATAACTTCTTCGAGTGTTTTTGTGTTTATCAAAGGAACGAAACTTGATTTACTATAACATTGTATTGCTGCATAATTACCTGTATTTACATTTAAAATGTATGGAAGAACATTACACTTATTTTGCGTCAGTATATTAATCATTAATGAACATATACCTTTAACCTCTGGTTTAATGTTAATACCTTTACATACATTCCAAATATAATTTACTTTTATAGGGGTTTTATTATAATCATATAGTTCAGCAAAGTCTTTATTAAACTCTACTGTTAAAAACCCACCAATATTTGGAACTAAAGACAATCCATTACAACTATTTATAATATCTTCTAATGTTAATAAAATATAATTAGTATAGTTATATTGATTAAATACGTTAAGTGTTTCCATATCATTATTATTCAATTCAGGAAAACATTTTTTTAAAGAGTTAATAATTTGTGGAAAAAAATTATAGCTTGACATACATTTTGTAATTTTTTTATCAAATAATTTTTGATTATTAAATTCAGTAATTATTAATGTATCAATTGTTGATACCATAGTTAATCTATTCGTATTCACTTTTGCTAAAATGTATTTTTGGTTTGTTTTATTATCAACATAATAATAACTTAATGGAAAATCAGGCATAATATATATATTATTATTCAGATATATTTTACACTATATCATTTACTTTCTTTATTAAACATTTTATTTTATACACATATTAACTTCTATGTGTATAAAATTGCATTACTTATTAGCATACAATTATTAGTAATTAAATTCAAGAAATTGATAAAACAAAATGACTGGCTTGAGACTTAAAACTAATAAAATTATTACCAAGGGTGATATTATTGAGTTATGTGAATTCTTAAATCAAGAATATCTGGGTTATTGCGAATTTCAACCTGAAGGTATTTGTGAAGGAGGTATTTTATATAAATTCAAACATGAACAAGGTTATAAATCAGTAAGGTTATGTGTGAATTTTGGAAATAGCTTTGGTAAATGGTATTGGGTAGACGATAATGTTATGTCTGAATGGTCTAGGAACGATGATATGATATTTGAAGCTGATAATGAGTTTGATATTGTATTGAAAAACTTAGAAGGAGCACCACAATTTACTTTGGAAGAAATTAAATTGTGGGAAGGATGTTTCCAAAAAATTGGTATTAACAGAATTGGCAAATACCCTAGTAAGAAACTTTTACACCTTTGAACATTTAAAATGCCGACTTAATCTAAATATTTTTTAGGTTTTCGTTTTCTTGTTGATGGTCTTTTTACAAATTTTTCACTTCTATTATATGCTCCTTTTATTAGATTCTTATAAATATGTATTGGTATTTCATCTAATACATCTTTTACATTTTTAACTAATTCATCATATGTTAATCCCTTTTTCTTTTGTAATCGTGATTTCAATACATTAAAATATCCCTCTATCGCATTTGTATAATGTTGATATGGAACAGCATATAATAAATTATTATCCTTTTTAATTACATCTTTTACAAGTTGATTTCTATGACTACTGGCATTATCTAAAATGATTAATTTATTTTTATACTTTCCATTTATAAATTTGTTAATAAAATCAACCATTCTATTACTATCAATACCTCCTTTTTTATATACATCATATCCAATTACACCTTTTGAAGAAATAGCAAATATACCAGTATATTTTTTGAATACTTCTTGACTTTCCGTTTTCACTACGCACCTTTTTCCTAATTCTTCATAACATTTTCTTCTAATCATAAATGAGTTTAATGATGTTTCGTCAATACAAATAATATCATCCAAACTATATTGTTTTACTTTGCTATAAAACTCTTTGAGTTGATTTTTAATTACAATAGGTTTTTTATATCTTGTTTTTGGAACATGTTGTAATCGTGTTTGTTTTAGTGTGATATTAATATCTCTTACAACTCTACCTAAATGAACTCTTGATAGTGTTAGATCTGGATATTTAGTTTTTAATTTGGCTAACAATTCATCCATTGTTATAGTTTTATTTTGTTTAAGTTGTTGCTTTATAAATAAAATATGACTATTAGTAATTTTATATGATGTATAATATCTTTTCTTTCGTGTAATATTATTGGTAGATTTGTATTTATTAACCCATCTCATTAAACTTCTTGTAGAACAACCAAATATTTTACAGGTTTGCACTTGATTTTTAGAATGAGATACATAGTATTTAACTGCTGATAATTTATAATCACTACTTTTATGAGTAGGCATTATAATATATTTTGATTTAAATATAAAATTGATTTAAATATAAAATTGATTTAAATATAAAATTGATTTGAAAATTAATACTTATTTATACTTAAAGAACATAAGATGTCTTCCGAAGAAACTATTAGTCAAATAGAATTTGTAGAACAACCAGCTAAACCAACAAAAATTATTAAAATAAAGTATAAGAAACTTTATCAAGATGAATTGAAACGAAGAAAAAATACTGAAATAAGTTTAGAACAACTAAAAAAAGAGTTAGAACAACTAAAAAAAAAATTAAATGATAATAAAATAGAAATAGAAACCCTGAAACAAAATCTTGAAACAAAAAATAAGGAGTTGACAGATTTAAAAAAAACAAAAGGTTCTCAGTGCTCAGTGGAAGGAAGTAAATATGAAAAAACAATTCATAATATAATTAAGCATTGTAATATTAATAATAAACCATTTAATACACAAAAAGAAGATGAATTAGCTGGTTCTTCTAGTAAAAATGATATTGAATGTAATTTTATTACAGAAAATGATATTGGTATAGAGGTAAAGAAATATAATACACCAGATTGGATGCAGTGTAGTATAAAATATAATAAAAAAAATAAATGTTGGGAAGCAACAAAAAAAGGTAAAAATCCCAATGAATGTAGAAAAATGTTTGATAAATTAATAAATGAGATAAATTTATATGATGGAGAAATACCTCCATTTATGGAGAGACCAATAACACACGCAGAATGGGTTGAATTGAAAAAAGAAACAAAAAAGTGGGATGATAAATATATTGATATTCCCTCTGATTATATATCCAAATTATATCAAGCTAAGGGATGTAATTATATACAAATTAGCAATGGGTATGGATTATATCATTTAGGAAATGACATATGTGATTTTAATGTTCCTTTATTTAATATAGAACAACAACTTAGGATACGAACTAAAATACATACACGAAAAAATAAAGAAGGATTTTGTAATTTATCTGTTACTATTGCATGTCAACCAAAAGATATAACTAATCTTAATCCTTCTAAATATACTCTTGATGATGTAAATAATCTACCTACATCTTTAATTTATAAATCTTAATTTTAGCCAATTATAACAATTTCTGAAGATTTCTTAGATTGATTCATTCCATAACTCCAACTTGTTTCAATAATTTTAAAATCTTTATATAAATTTTTTATATACTCACAATTATTATAAGTCATAAACCAATTTTTCTTCGTTGATAAACATTTATATAATTTATCATGATCAAATGTATCATGCATATCTCCATTATTTCCATATAAAGTAGATGCTTTTTCTAAATAATAAGGTGGGTCTAGAAATATCAAGTTTTTTTTATCTTGATTAGTATTAATAAATTCTTCAAAATCAAGATTATAAATATCATAACTTGTTAGATTCAATTTATTTATTCTATCAATTGACGATTTTGTAAATCGTTTTTTAGCTGCTTCTAATGAAAATCCACCAGATAATGTAGCACCACTAAAAGAACAACGATTTATAATAAAGTACATAATACTTTGATTTAATTTATTTTTTTCTTCCATTATTTTTTCACTTAAACAAGTAAATTCTTCTTTATCTATCAAACCTATTTTTTTAGTAAGTTCTTTACATAAGTTTTCTTTGTCAATCTTACAAATATTCCAAAAGTTATAAAGAGGTGTAAATTTATCATTCGCTATAATATTTAACTGATAATTATTTTGAATATGAAATTCAAAAGAGCCACCACCAAAGAAGGGTGATACAAAATTATCAAATTCACTAATATCAAAATGCTCTTTCAAAATAATTTCCAATTTTTTACATGCTCGTGTTTTCCCACCTGGATACCTTAAAGGTGATTTATTAGTTATATTATCCATAATAGATGTATTAATATTTCCTTCTTCATTTTCAACAATCAATTTTTTATTATTTAATTCTTTTAATTTTTCTTCAACTGCTTTATCTACAAGTGCCTTAATTTTATCAGCATTATTTTCACAAGGCGTCTTGCGTCTATTATGAGAATCATAGTGAGATTTTTGAGAAAATCCTTTTCCAC
>MDTA01146878.1_pt1 | contig 31963 bp, 31 predicted proteins | sample 811151 | NCBI WGS metagenome assembly MDTA01 (sample SAMN05326648, study PRJNA326480) | marine metagenome | isolation source: seawater | place: Indian Ocean: South | collected 2010
AACAATTGCTTTTAATACTTTAGCAGATAAAGTTTGTTTCTCCTCTGTTGAGACTTTACTTACCTCTTCAACCATTATGTTTACTAGATCATCGTTAACTACAGAGACAACTTTTGCAATTTTTTGACTATCCTCTGTTGTATTTTCAGCTTTAGAAATAGCTTGCTCAGTCAGTTCTTGTATTTCCTCTTGTAAATTCTCGGATAAATCGTTTAGTTTACTTTCGTCTTTTTCCGATATTGCTGAAATAACCTCTAAAGATAAATTGGTCTCTGTAACAATATCGTTAATTTCCTCTATGACTTTTGCGGCTGTATTTGTATCAGTTTTAACAATAATCTCCGATACAGCATCAGTTAGATCCTCTTCCTCAATAAGAGTTCCTTCTTGCTGATCTTTTGTCGCCTCTATTGCTTTTTCAATTAAATCATCCTTTACTTCTTCATTAATAATTTCAATTCTTTCAGGCTCGGTATCTACTATTGCTTTTAAAACCTTAACAGATAGTGATTGCTTTTCATTTACTGCTGATTTGCTTACCTCCTCTACTACCTTGTTAGCTAGCTCATCATTTACGACAGATACTACTTTTGCAATAAGTTCACTGTCTTGTGTTGTATTTTCTGCTTTTTGAACTGCTACCTCTGTAAGTTTTTCAATTTCATTTTTATTTGTTTCGTTTAATGAAGTAAGTTTTTCTGAGTCTTTTTCAGAAATTCCCGCAATTACTTTGAGTGATATGTTCTTCTCAGTTTCAATATTGGTAACTTCCTCAATAATTTTTGAAGCTGTAGAATTATCTGTTTTTACTATAATTTCAGCCACTATATCAGTTAAATCATCTACAATTGGTATATCTGTTATTTTTTCCTCTTGTATTTTTACAGCTTCAATTGTTTGTTCAATCAAAAGATCTTTTATTTCATCTTCAATTATGTCAATTTTTGTTGGCTCAGTATCAACAATAGCCTTTAATACTTTAGCTGATAAATTTTGTTTTTCTTCAGTAGATGATTTGCTCACCTCTTCAACTACTTTGTTGACGATGTCATCACTTGTTACAGCAACAACTTTTGCAATTAAATCGACATCTTCATTCGATGCACTTGCTTTTTGAACTGCGTCTATTGTTAATTTTTCAACATCTTCACTACTAGTCTCTTCAAGTTGTTCCAACTTTTCTGGATTTTTTTCAGAAAAATCTGCCATTACTTTTAGTGAAAGAGTTGATTGATCATTAAGATTTTTTTCTGTAATATTGTTAATTACAGCTTTAATAGTTCCATCGTCAGATTTTGACATAACCTTACTTAACACTTCAGCTGAATTATCTGACTCGTTTGATACAATAGTTTCAAATATTTTTTCTTTTACAGCAACAACCTCATCTGAGGATGACGAGGTTATGAATGTATTTTCTTTATCAGATAAATTATCTACAACATCCTCGATTAAATTTTCTTTGACCTCGATTATTTTGGTTATAGTTTCTCCAATATTTTTTTCATCAGATTGATCTAAAACATCAGACAAAAATTCAGTATTATCAGTTTTGCTATTTTCAACTATAAAATCTAAATTTGCTTGTTTTTCAATTTTTATATTTTCCTTAACTACTTTAATATCAGTAGCATCTATTACTCCGTCATTGTTTGCGTCTTCAAGCTTACCCTCTTCCAACTTTCGCTCAAGTTTTTCGTCTAATTCATTTTCATTAATTTTAGATACCTCAACTAATGTTTTGTTGACATTAACTAACTCTTCCTTTTCATCAGTTGTTTGTTCACGTCTGGAAATTTCTCTATTTTGATTTACCTCAATTACTTGTTCGGCATTAACTAAATTTTCAGTTTGTCCTTCAGATGTTAAGGCAATTTCTCCAACATTACCAAAACTATCTTCTGCGAGTGCGACTTTAGCATCCCCTTTTTCAGTTACACCGATGTTTATCCTAGTACCTCGTACACCTAATTGTATGTTTGATACATCTAATAACATTTCTCCATCGGATGCTTTTGCAATTGATCCAGACTCTATAATAATTTCTCCTTTTTCTGTTTTACCTTTAAATTTTTTTCTTACCTCAGAATTTTCAAATTCACTAACACTTAAAGAGCTTAATTCTTTTATAATAACGGTTGTGTTATCATTATATTGTATAGTTAACACAGATTGTTCAGACACAAATATTTCTTCGTTTAAAAAAATTGGATCAAAAACTGCCAATTCTTTTTCGTCACCCTCTTGATTTATCGAAATAGCTGACCCACTAATATCTGTTACAGACCCTATTTTTTCCTCAGCAAGCAGATTAGTACATGAAATATATAGAATAAGTAAAATAAATAATTTATATATATTCTTATTAATATAACGATAATGAATAAAATTCATTTTTTTAATTTTTTAAAATATTCAATTACAATACTAATCTTTTATAATATTTTCTCACTTATTGTCTTATTCATAAATAATGGCTCTATTAAAAGATATCTGTGGAAATTTAGCCCATATGATTACTCACAGATTGTATTATTTCCGAATAATTATCAAAATTTATCGTTAAAAAAAACTGAAAATATTATGAAAATAAGCCAATATTTAGAGCTGAATATAAACAGAAATTTTCTAGATGCGAACTTTTGGAATTATAAGCTCATATTAGATAATTATTCAAAAAAGGATAATAATAAATTTGAAATTTCGTTTTTAAATTTATTACATCTTTCAAAAAATAACAATTTTAAAAAAAACGATTTACGTAAATATTTTCTTAAAAATTATAAATTATTTAGTGCAGAAAATAAAAAAAAAATATTAGAGAATTTGAAAAACACTAATTAATATATGTATATCATTGGTATCAATGCTTATCACGCTGACTCATCCGCATGCATAATAAAAGATCAAAATTTAATCTTCGCAATAGAAGAGGAGCGCTTAAGACGAATTAAGCATTGGGCTGGTTTTCCAATTTTATCAATAAAAAACTGTTTAGAGGTAGCTAAAATTAATTTATCTGATGTAGATTATATATGTATTAATTCCAATCCAAAAGTAAACATAATTAAAAAAATAATTCATATACTAAAATATAGACCAAGCATAAAACTTATTATTAATAAATTTAGAAATAAGAAAAAAAATCAAAATATCAAAAGTATTATAAAAAGAGAATTTACCAATGACGAATTTAGAGGAAAAATTATTAACATTGAACATCATGACGCCCATTTGGCGTCAACTTTTTTTGTATCACCTTTCAAAGAAGCATGTGTGGTTTCGATAGATGGATTTGGAGATTTTACCAGTACCGCATGGGGTTTTGGACATAACACAGAAATTGAAGTAAAAGAAAGAATTCACTTTCCTCACTCTCTTGGTATCTTTTATCAGTCAATAACGCAGTTTTTAGGATTTAAGAAATATGGTGACGAGTACAAGGTAATGGGTTTAGCTCCGTATGGAAAACCTAAATATAAAGACAAATTAAAAAAAGTTCTCATTTTAGAAGATCAAGGAAAGTTTAAATTAAATCTTAATTATTTTAAATTTCATAAATCGAATACAGATTTTAAATGGGATAATGGTAAGGTGTCATTTAACGACCTATATTCAAACAAATTGATTGATCTTTTAGGGAAAGAAAGAGATGAAGGTGAAAATATTGATCAATTTCATAAAGATATTGCTCAGTCTGCTCAATCTTTATATGAGGATGCTTTTATAAATATTTTAAATGAAACATATAAAATTTACAAAAATGAAAATATTTGTATTTCAGGTGGGTGTGGGATGAACTCTGTAGCAAACGGAAAGATCACTAAAAACACTCCTTTTAAAAATGTTTATATACAACCAGCTGCTGGTGATGCAGGTGGAGCATTAGGTGCATCATATTATACATGGCATACTGTTCTTAAGAACAAAGAAAGATTTGAAATGAAGCATGCATATTATGGAAATTCTTTTGATAATAAGATTATTGAAAAAATAATTAAAAACGAAAATAATAAATTAAAAGATCAAAATTGTAATTTAAAATTCTATGAGAACTTTAATGAATTGACAGAAAAAGTAGTAAATTTAATTTCTAATGGAAACGTTGTCGGCTGGTTCCAAGACAGAATGGAATGGGGCCCTAGAGCTTTGGGAAATAGATCGATTTTAGCTGATCCAAGAAATCCTAAGATGAAAAACATATTAAATTCAAAAATAAAAAGAAGAGAAAGTTTTAGACCATTTGCTCCATCAATACTTAAAGAGCAAGTTTCTGAATGGTTTGAAATTGATGACGATGTGCCGTTTATGATGAAGGTTTTCCAAATTAAAGAAAAAAAAAGATCAATAATTCCAGCAGTAACACATATCGATGGATCAGGGAGATTACAAACTGTATATAAAGATAGAAATGAAAAGTATTATAATCTTATAAAGCAATTTTATAAAATTTCTAAAGTCCCGATTTTATTAAATACCTCATTTAATGAGAATGAACCAATAATCAATAGACCAGATGAGGCTCTTAACTGTTTTTTAAGAACAAAAATGGATGTGCTTGCACTAGGAAATTATTTAATTATTAGAGATAAATAATTAGGGTGCTGATTTTATTGTGTCTATCAGTTTATCTACATGCTCTTTTTTTGTATTCCAGGCAGCAACAAATCTAACAGAGTCTTCAAACATACCGTCTTCAATAGCTGAATAACCTTTTTTGTTTAAATGATTAATTATATGTTTTGGTAACTTAACAAATACTTCATTTGCATGAGTAGGATATGCAAGTTCAATTTTATCAAAATTTGACAGTCTTTTGCTTAAATCTTGAGCCATAAGATTTGAATGTTTAGCATTTTTTAACCATAGATTATCAGTAATGTAAGTACTTAGTTGTGCTGAAATAAATCTCATCTTAGATAATAACTGACCAGATCTTTTGTGAATATAAGAGAAGTTTCCTACATGATTTGGATTAAAAAACACAATTGCCTCTGCATCTAGGCAGCCATTTTTTGTCCCTCCAAATGTAAGTACATCTATACCTAATTTCCAAGTCATCTCAGCGGGTGTCTTATTCAATTTTGCTGTTGCATTTGAAAACCTTGCTCCATCCATATGAACTCTCATTTTATTTTCATTCGCAATTTCAGTTATTTTTTTAATCTCATCTAATTCATAAATCATACCAGTCTCACATGATTGTGTTATACTTACTACAGAAGGTTGGGTATTATGAACTATTCCTGAGCCTCTTATATTGTTTTTTAGTTCATCGCCTGTTATTTTTCCATAATTGCCCTCTAAAGGAATTAGTTTTGCGCCTCCTGTAAAAAACTCTGGAGCACCACATTCATCAACATTTATATGTGAAATTTTATGACAATAGATATTTCCATAACCAGGAGTTAATGCGGATAAGGCTAAAGAATTTGCAGCTGTTCCTGTGACTGCTGTAAATACTTTTACATCGGTTTCAAATAATTCAGAAAATTTCTTATCTAAATTTTTTGACCATTGATCATTTCCATATGAATCAACTTCACCCGCGTTTGCCTTTAGTAATGCCTCCATTATTTCTGGACAAGCACTAGTTACATTATCTGATGCAAATACTGTCATAATATTATTGATTGGGTAAATAATCTTTAAGATCCCCTTCCCTATAAACATCTGCAGTACAGCAATGCAATCCACCCCCAAAGGCATAAGCATCTCTTAACTCTACAGGTACAACTTCCATTCCTAATTTATCTAATTGTTCTGCTTGATAAATTTCACTTTTCTCCACACAGACAGTTTTTGGATCAAGTACAAGTACATTCATTGATAACCATACTGAAGAATAACAAAGTGGTGGAGGTGAATTATGAGCGGGTTGAGCTGAGTCAACTATTTCCCATCCATTTTTTTCAAAAAGTTTTCTTTGCTCTTTAGGCAATCTTCTTTGAGGATTGTTAATTATTAAACCTTCTCTAATAGGAGTGAATGTTGCGTCAATATGTATTGGATATGGATCACCAGGAAAGTTGACAGCATGAACTCTATGGTTTTTAAAATGTCTTTTTATCCAATCAATACCTTTTAAATTTGTTGTAAAACCATGCTGTACTATCAAATCCTTTCCAAATCTTAATATGTCAGCTGCATCAAAAAGAGGTTCTTCTTCTGTGGTAACAAAATATTTTTTTTCAGTCCACTCTAATCTTTTTTCTACTCCTATTTTTTCAGACAAATAATCTTTACGATAATCTTCATCTGTAAGTCTTGGTTTAGGTGCCGCCTCATGTCTCATATTTAAATCAAGATCGTAATACTTTTTTAATAAAGGCCGATAACATAAGTATTCAAACCATCTACATCTATAGCTCATTGTAGCCTCTAAAATTTCGTTTCCTACAGTTAATAAAACATCTCTAGGAGGCATACATCCAAACATACTTTCAGCTTTCCAATCAGGTGTTGAAATTTTTTGATTAAAATTAATTGGTGTGGGTCTATCTACTTTTATACCTCTTTTTTGAAGCAAGTCGGAAAAATTATTTAAAAGCTGATTTGCTTTATCAATTGTGTCTTTAGTTCTTGGTCCATATTGTCCTTTCATATCGGAGTCCTCAGGAACTTTTGCGTCTAAAGCAGGTTCAGGTGCGGGTATACAACACCCATCAGCTTTTCCTACGATTACGTGTTTTAAAGGATCCCATTCATTCCAGCTATTTACAATTTTTTTAATCATTTACATGTCAAGATTTTCAATTTAATTTAAACCAATAAATCTTCTGTTATATTGAATTATTAAACTATAATAAATTATAGAAGAAAAAATTAGAAAACCACCGATTATTGTATTAGTATTAGGTACTTCATTAATTCCTAATATAGGAAGCCAAACCCAAAATATTCCTCCGATAATTTCTGTTAATGAAAGCAAAGTCAATTCAGCTGCTGGTATATTTTTAGATCCTATAGAGTATAAAATTAGACCCAAACAAACTAAAGTACCATGAGTAGCAAACAATGCCTCATTTTTACTTGAGGATAAAAAATTAGCATCGTTGATTATAATTATAACTCCTGAGAATAAGCAACAGAACAATCCAGCTATTGCAACTGTAGTAAATTTTGGCGTTTCTTTTCTCCATCTTAATGAAACTGAGAAAATCGAAAATCCAATAGCAGATACCAGTCCAAAGATTAAACCTAAAAAAGTATTTTTTTCAGTATTGCCAACAGACATAATTATTATACCAAATGTTGCAATACCTATTGCTAACCAAACGCTAATTGAGATTTTTTCTTTTATAAAAAGAAAACCTAATAGCGCAGTTATAAAGGGCATTGCAGCTAAACAAAGAAGTGTTATTGCTGCTGTAGTATTTGTAATAGACCAAATAAATGTTATCATTGCAATCCCAAGGCCTATTCCACCTATCAATCCAGATAAACCAATATTAAAATAATTTTTGTAAAATTGTTTTCCTTCTTCAAGATATAAATAAATATTTAAAAGGGAAAATATAACTATTCCTCTTGTAAATAAGTATTGCCATGGAACTGTTTCTGGTTGATCAATATGTCTCACCACATAGGGACCAAACGACCAGAGAATTCCTGCAATTAATACAATTGGAATAGCTACCTTAGAATTTTTCAAATGTATCATTTCGAATTATTAATACTTATTTAGTTAATAAACAATAATAATATGCTAAAATTAAAATTGTATGGACTTAGAAATTTTAAAAATAGCATCAAATACAAGTAATATAAAAGTCCTTAAAGATTATACTCATCATTCAAGGTTCAAAAATAAACTATGTGGGGATGTAATTGATATATATCTTAAAATTTACGATGGCAAAATAAAAGATGTTTCGTATAAATCAAATTCATGCAGTTACTGTATAGCATCAGCTAACTTATTATCAAAAAATATTAAAAATAAAGACTTAAAAATAATTAGAACGCTCTTAAAACAGTTTGTAGAATTTTTTGATAAAGATTTTTTAAAAATTCCAAGTCAATTAATTAAATTTAAAAAACTTTTATTAAAAAAAAAACTTTCAAAGAAAAGAATGTATCAAATTGCCTTTTAGAGCTTTAGAAAAGGCAATAAGTGAATAAAACTCTAAAAAAACATATTTTCAAATCAATAAGTGCTGGTATTTTTTCAGTTATAACAATTGGTGTATTGACGCTTTTAACGTACAAGACAGAATATGGAGTTTTTTTAATAGCATCATTTGGTTCTACAATGGTACTACTTTATGGATATCCAGAAAGTCCATTCGCACAACCAAAAAATATATTTTTTGGACACTTGCTTACCTCAGCAGTAGGTGTAATCTTGTTAAATGTCTTCCCATTACCAATTTTTATTTTAATTCCTTTTGCTGTTGGTATTGGTGTTATGTTAATGATAATTCTTAATGTAACTCACCCCCCAGCTGGTGGTAATCCAATAATTGTAATTATTGGATCTGTATCATTCGAATATTTGTTGACACCTGTGATTACAGGTTCAATTATTGTAATTGGATTTGGATATATAATTAATAAGTTTATACAGAATAAACAATACCCAAAATAAACAGAATTTGTTTGATAGGTCATCAGATTCTATGCTAGAATTCCTCTAATAAATTTCAAAATCATTTCAGTTTTTAAAGTTTATTATATTTATAGGAGTAAAAAAAAATGAAAATATTATGTGTATTATACGACGATCCAAAGGGAGGTATGCCGAAAAATTACCCTCTTAACGATTTACCAAAATTAGATAAGTATCCAGATGGTATGACTCTGCCTTCTCCGAAAGGAAGAGACTTTACACCTGGGGAGCTTCTGGGTTGTGTATCAGGTGAATTAGGATTGAGAAAGTTTTTAGAAAGTAACGGACATACTTTCGTAGTTACAAACAGCAAGGACGGTGATGGATGTGAAGCTGACAAACATATTGTAGATGCAGATGTTGTTATATCTCAACCTTTTTTTCCTTATTATCTTACTAGAGAGAAGATAGAAAAAGCTAAAAATTTAAAAATGGCTATTACAGCAGGAATAGGTTCAGATCACGTTGATTTACAGGCTGCAATGGACCATAAAATTGATGTAGTTGAAGTTACTTACTGTAATTCAAGATCAGTCGCTGAACATATTGTGATGATGATTGTTTCAATGGTAAGAGATTATCATAATCAGCATAGAATAGTAAATGAAGGTGGTTGGAATATTGCAGATGCTGTGCAAAGAAGCTATGACGTTGAAGGAATGCATATTGGTACAGTTGCTGCAGGACGTATTGGATTAGATGCTCTAAGAAAAATGAAGCCATTTGATGTCCATTTGCATTATTTTGACAGACATAAATTACCAGATAGTGTTGAAAAAGAATTAAATCTTACTTTTCATGAATCGGTAGAGTCGATGGTTAAAGTTTGTGATGTAGTCACAATTAATTGTCCTTTACACCCTGAAACAGAAAATCTTTTTGATGATGCAATGATAAGTAAAATGAAAAAAGGTGCTTACATTGTAAATACTGCAAGAGGTAAGATTTGTAATAAAGATGCTATTGCAAAAGCACTTAAGAGTGGACAATTAAGTGGTTATGCTGGAGACGTTTGGTTTCCTCAACCAGCTCCAAATGATCATATTTGGAGATCAATGCCAAATCATGGAATGACACCACATACATCAGGAACTTCTTTATCTGCTCAAGCAAGATATGCTGATGGTGTTAGAGAAATACTTGAGTGTTTCTTTGATGGTAAAGAAATAAGAAATCAATATCTGATTGTAAAAGATGGTCAACTTGCAGGAATGGGTGCTCACTCATATAGTAAAGGATCAGCCACGAAAGGATCAGAGGAAGCAGCAAAATATAAAAAGAAATAATTTAAGGTTGTTTCTTAGAAAATTTATAAAGCCTTTTGTAATTACTTATATATTTTTAAGTATTGCATTAGGCTTTTATCCAAATTTCGATTTTTATACCTTTAAAGGACAATTATTAATAATCTCTGTAGCTTGCTTTAATGGAGTGCTAGGAATTTATATAAAAAAATTATAAAACATAAGGTTCAGGTCTTGCAGTACTATCTAGAACTCTCTCTACTCCAAAAACACTTATATCGATTGTTTGATAAGAGCCTGTAGTAATTAATTCTGTCAATGCTCTACCAATTCCTGGTGCCTGCATTAAACCTCTTCCTGTAAAGCCTGAGGCCATATATACATTTTCATATTTTGGATGCTTGCCAACAACCGCATTATTATCTAATTTATTACAATCATAATAACCTGCCCATCCTCCAGTAAGTTTTAATTCCTCAAAGGCAGGTATCCTTTTTGCAAGTGCTGGCCATACAAGCTCTTCAAAATCATTCCAAGTAGGTTCTAAGTCTACTGCATCGAAAACAGAAATAGGTGAACCAGCAAGATATTCATTTCCTTCTGGTCTCCAATATACTCCTGTAGTTAAATCCCCTGTGAGTGGCATTTCAGGAATATGCTTTGGACATTTAACTCTAAAAACAGTATGCTTTTGTGGAACAACAGGAATATCATCTAGTAACTCTTTTGTCCAACATCCTGCGGCTGAAACAATTGTTTTTGCATTAATTTCTAAAAGACTTTTTACATTACCTTTAATAAATTGAGATCCAAGTTCGATTGCTTTACTTTTTAATGCTCCATGAAACAAAAATGGGTCTATCCATCCTTCACTTTTATTATCAGTATAGGTTGCTGTCTCAATGCCATCGTTATTTATATAAGGAAATATTTTATTTAATTCTGATCCTTTAATATTTTTTGTTCCTGCATCGCATGCTTTATGATTTTCTAAAGCCCTATATTGTTCTTCTGCATGCTGAGGGCCAAACATTAGAAGGTAGCCATTCGGTACCATGCTAGCAGTTGGCTTAGGGTTTTTTTCAGTTTTTAAAATCTCTGGTATTTGGAATATGAATTCTTTAGCGAATTTTCCTAATAAAATGTTTTCTTTTTGAAAAAATTGTCTTCTAAATCCGCCTAATGATAATGGGAAGGAGGCTTGCTTATATGTGGGATCTCTTTCAATTACTTTAACTTTTCTGCCCTCTTTTGATAAAAAGTAAGCTGTTGCTACACCAATTATTCCACCACCTACAATAACCACATCATCCATATCAGTTCAAATATAATAAAGTTGCATTTAAAAACAATGCATAACAACACCACAGTAAATATGGAATCATTAATACATAACTAATCTTACTTATTTTTTTAAATTTTAAAATTAAAAGAATTATGAAAAATATTAAAATAATAAGGTTAATAAAAGCAAAAAATATACTATGGAATACAAAAAAAACGATACTCCAAGTTGTATTAAATAATAAATGTATCATATATAAAAATATTAAATTTATATTTTTATAGTCTTTGTGCCAGGCATGCCAAATTGCAATTGTCATTAATAGATACAATGCTGTCCAAACTGGTGCAAAAACCCAATCGGGAGGATTAAATCCAGACTTCGTTAATGTAGAATACCATGGTTCTTTATGTGACAAAGTTGCTAAACTTCCAATAAAAGAGGCTGAAAAAGTTATCAAAGCTAAGATAACAAAAGATATAAATTTATTTTTTAACATTTAAATATTATACATTATTTATATATGGATAATAAAGTAATTTGGATAACTGGCGCTAGTACTGGGATAGGAAAAGCTTTAGCTTTAAAATTTGTAAATCATGGTTGGAAGGTTGCAATATCTGCTAGAAGAGAAAATCTTTTAAAAGAGATTGAGCTGAATAATAAAAATATTTTTTCCTTCCCATTGGATGTAACAAATAAACAAAAATGCATGTCAGTATTCCTTGATATAAAAAATAAACTAGGAAATATTGATATCTGTGTATTTTCTACAGGTACATGGAATCCAAAAAAAGAAAAGGAGATTGATGTTGAGCAAATTGAAGATGTAATGAAAGTAAATTTTTTCGGTACACTCAATTGCATTAAATCAGTTGAAAAATATTTTAAAGAAAAAAAAAATGGACATATATCGATTGTATCCTCTATTGCAGGTTATAGAGGATTGCCTAATTCTACTGGTTATGGTCCCTCAAAGTCAGCATTGAATAATTTAGCAGAAAGCCTTTATTTTGATTTTAAGAGATATAAAGTAAGAGTTTCGCTTATATCTCCAGGGTTTATTAAAACTCCAATGACAGATAAAAATGATTTTAAAATGCCTTTTCTCAAGACTGTAGACTATGCTGCTGATAAAATTTATGAAGGTTTAATTAATAGTAAAAATTTTGAAATTGATTTTCCAAAGCAATTAACTTTAATACTTAAGATATTTAAGATTATGCCAAATAAAATTTATTTGGGTTTAGTAGAAAAACTTACAAAATTTCAAAAAAAATAATATTTTATCAATCTTTTACAAACATTACAGTCAATTCAGCTACTTTTATACCAAACTTTGTCATAGTAGCCCTATTAATTGCAACTCTATTATCTTGCATGAAAATCCAATCATCAAATTTAATTTTCATTTCTTTTCCTTTAACTGGAACTAATAAAACATATTCAAATTTAAATGCTGGCCCGTATGAAAAGCCTTTTGCACTACCAACAACATCTCCAGCTGTACCCTCATAATTATGCTCATCAATTTTAGTAATTTGCCATTGTCTTGTTTGTACTTCTCCATCATCCCAATTAAATTTTTCGTCAAGAATTAATTGTTTACCATCCCATTTTCCGTCTAAATCTGCTGAAAACTGTCTGGTAACCTTGCCTGATCTATTTTGTAAAATTCCCCATGCCTTCACGTTACCTGACAAATATTCCTCTATGATCAATCTTGGTTTTTTATCTTTAAAATCAGCTGGTTTCATATTATTTCCTGAACATCCTATAATAAAAAAAAGTGAAAATATTGTAATTACTATTCTCATAAATGTCTATTTATTTGATAAAGAGAATTGAATTAAATCTATATTTTTTGATTTAAATCCAGCCTCACAATAAGACAAGTAAAAATTCCACATTCTCTTAAAATTTAAATCAAAGCCTTGTTTAGAAATATCATTCCACTTTTTTTGGAACTCATTTCTCCAAAGTTTCAGAGTATTAGAGTAATGGGATCCATATGAATTATATTTTTGAATTTGCAAACCAACGTCGTTAGCATGTTTATTCAGAATTTTTTTACATGGTAAAAAACCACCAGGAAAAATATATTTCTGTATAAAATCTTCTTTTTTTTTATATCTATTGTATAAACTATCATTAATAGTGATTGCTTGAATAGCAGCATTTCCGTCAGATTTTAAATTTTTCTTTATAATCTTAAAATATTTATCTAAGTAACTTTGTCCAACAGCTTCAATCATTTCAATTGAAGCTATAGAACTATATTTATCATTTACATCTCGATAATCTTGCATTCTGATGCTTATCTTTTCATTAAGACCTTCTTTATAAATTCTTTTCTTTGCATATTCATATTGTTTTTTTGATATTGTAATACAATCCATCTTTACATCGAAATTCTTACCGACATGTTCGGCAAAACCTCCCCACCCACAACCGATTTCCAGAATCTTTCCACCTTGATTAAGTTTAAGTAGGTTTGTTAATTTTTGATACTTGTTATCTTGCGCGCTTTCTAAATCAGATTTATTATTATCAAATATAGCACTTGAATATGTTAAAGACTTATCTAACCATAGTTAGAAAAATTCATTACCGAGATCATAATGTCTTGCTATATTTTCTTTACTTCTTTTTTTTGAATTATAAAATATTATATTTTTTATAAAATTTAAAAAAGGAATATCTAATACCCCTGAAAATTTATGTACCTCTTTTATATTTTTTGCCATTACTTCAATTAAATTCGATAAGTTGCTAGTTTCAAATTCTCCTCTTATGTAAGACTCTGCTAATCCTATACTTCCCTTTCTGATAATATTAAAAGCAAATCCAGGTTTTAAAATTTTAATATCAGCTTTTAATGTTTCAGTTTCAGTCCCTAACTTATAAACTTTATTATCGTAATTAGTTAAATAAATTACTCCATAGTTTATTTTTTTTAATGCTTTAAATATTAATTTATCTGCATAAGCATTTAATATCATTTTGACTCTACTGTAATATTATTCTGAATTTTTTTTTCTTTTTTAACTATTTTAATTCCTTTTAGCCATAATCTTAATGCCTCAAAATGTATCGCTGATATTATTTTCAATGTCATAAATGGGTGTTTTAGGTATGATAATAATAGGTTTTTAGAGGATAATTCAGATCTGATGCCATCTTGAGAAGCAAAGAGAAGTTTGCCATCTTGATCTCTTTGATCAATTACAACCGATAATTTATTCCCAGGTATCAATATTTTAAAAAAATAATGTGATGACAGATTCATAAATGGAGATACAAAAAATTTTTTTGTACAGTTATTATTTATACTTTTGTCTGAAGGCTCTGTTTTAAAAATATATGTATGCTGTTCTCCGAATGTATTTTTTACTTCATATAATATAGAAATTAGCTCTGATGAATTATTATATACAAAGAAAATACTTAATGGATTAAATACATATCCTAAAATTCTTGGATAACATAAAAGTTTAACTTTAATATTCTTACTATCAATATCTATTTTATCTAGGTTATTTTTGACCCATCCTATAAGATTTGATCCATCTCTATCTCCATGATCTTTGTCATAAAAGCTCAATAAATTAAATTTATTATATGAAAAAAAACTAATTTTATTACTTATTTGATCTAATTCATCTAGATCTAAAAATAACGAAAAAACTTTATATTTAAAATAATGTTCCTTAGGTTTAAATCTTTTATGAATTACTTTTCCATCATAAATAAAAGATTCTTTAATCATTTAAATACTTTAACATTTTAATTGATGATGTGATCCCATCTTCATGGAAACCATTTCCAAAATAACTTCCACAAAATAATATATTATTTTTATTCTGAATTAAATGTAGATTTTTTTGGCTCTCTAGTGCTTGATTATTATAATATGGATGTTTAAATTTAATTTTTTTATATATTTTGTTGTTATTTATTTCTACAATTGGATTTAAAGTTAAAAATATATTTTTATCAATTTTTAAATTTTGTAAAAGGTTTAACCAATATGTAACTGATGATTTTTTGGATCCATCATCAGTAACACTAGCATTCCATGAGCACCAATTTTTTTTATTTTTTGGCATTACGTTCTCATCAAAATGTAAAAAAGCTAAATTTTCTTTATACTGAAAATTTGATAGTATATTTTTTTCACCTGGGGTAGGTTCAGAAATTAAAGATAATGCATCATCTGCATGAGTTGCAATTACTACTTTTTCATAATCAAAATATTCATTTTTACCACCATAAAAAATTTTTAAATTTTTATTAAATCTTTCTATTTTATTAATTTTATAATTTTTAAAATGTTCTCCACTTATTTTGCTTAAAACAGTTTTTACATATGTTTTACTTCTATTAGCTACTGTATACCATTGTGGTCTATTTTTAATCTTAAATAATCCATGATTTTGAAAAAATTTCAAAAAGAACTTCATAGGCATTCGGCTTGCATTATAAGGAGGCATGGACCAAATTGCAGATACCATGGGTATCAAGTGGTAGTTTATAAAAAAATCTGATAATTTTTTTTTTTTTAAATAATCTCCAAGTGTAATATCTTGAGTTAAATCAATTAATTTTGAACTTTCATTATAAAATTTTATTATCTCAAAAAACATTTTTACGAATCGTAAATTGAAAATGTTTTTTTTATTTGAAAAAAAACCACTCAATCCTTTACCACAATATTCCATATCTTTATCATTTATCATAACAGAAAAGCTCATATTGCTTTTTTCTATTTCAATTTTATTTTCTTTAAAAAAATTAATTAAGTTAGGGTAATTTTGATGATTAAAAACAATGAAACCAACATCAACTTGAATTTTTTTTTTTAACTTTTCATCATATTCAACATCAACTGTATATGAGTGACCGCCGAAATGATCTTGTTTTTCAAATAAGTCTACTTTATTTTTTTTTGATAAATGGTATGCGGCACTTAATCCTGAGATACCTGAACCAATTACAGCAATTTTAAGTTGTTTTTTGTTCTGCATTTTTTTTCAAAGCTGTAAAAAATTGAATCAAAACAGCAATTAATATGATTGACCCTCCAATCATTACTATTAGTGTAGGAATTTCATTTATAAAAAGCCATGCCCACAAAGGACCTAGTATTGCCTCAGTTAACATTATTATACCAACAACAGCAGAAGGTGTAGATTTAGCCCCAATTGTAATTAATATAAAACCAAACCCTAACTGAAAAAAGCCAGCTAAAAAACCAAAAAATATATCATGCAGAGAAATATTAATTTTTCCAGCTACAATGTAACCTATTATCATCGCAATTGTACCCGCTACTAACTGAAGTGGTACCATGTCAATATTAGGATATTTTCTAACTACAATAATTAAAACTGCAAAAGATATTGGCATTAAAAATGCAACTAAATTTCCAGTTAATTCTCCTGGAGACAGAGAATTTCCAACCATTATTAATATACCTATCATTGCAAGAAATATTGAGAAAATTGTCAATTTAGAAACTTTTTCCTTTAAAAAAAAATAGCCGAATACTGCTAAAAATAAAGTTTGAGTTTGTATAATAAAATTAGCATTAGCTACTGTGGTATTATACATTGCAAACACATAACTAAAAAAACCTATACCAAGAATCGAACCGCCAAAAATTCCAGGTATACCTGAGTTATACAAAATTTTAAAAACCTTACTTCCGTAAGTAAATGATAAATATATTGTAACAACTGAGATAAAAAACAGAGATCTCCAAAATAAAATTTGCCACAAAGTTGCTCCTTCAAAAGATTTTACTAGTAAGCCTCCAAAACTTAAACTACAAGCACCAAAAAAAACAAGCAAAGGTCCTGGTATTTTTTTAATTAAATTCATTATTATTTTAATTTATTTGATTTAATAAATTTTGTGTCTCTAAATTATATAAATAATATAGATTTTCTGCTTCTTTTAAATCTATTTCTTTAAATTTAATTTTAGTTCCAGGTGAAAGCTGAACGAGCCTATCATAATCTGCGCTTATAACATTGGCAATCTTAGGATAACCGCCAATTGTTCCGTGATCAGATAGCATAATAATTGGATCACCGTCTGGTGGAACCTGGATAACACCTTTTACAATTCCTTCAGATTTAATATTTGTAGATACAATATTTTTTAATTTCGGACCATTAATCCTCATACCCATCCTATCAGTTAATTTTGTAATCTCAAAACTTTTTGAAAATAGATTTATTTTTGAATTTTTATCAAAATAATTATAATGGGGACCTTTGATAATTCTTAAAAATTCAATTTTTGAATTTAAATAATTAATTTTCTTTATAGATGAACTATATATTATTTTATTAATGTTTATTATATCATCTGATTTAAGTTTCACGCCATTATTGCCACCAACTCCTGCTTTTGTATTTGTAGAACTGCTTTCAAAAAACATATCTGTTTTAAAACCATTGTTAATTGATAAATAGCCATAAACTGAATTAATAGTTGAAATAATATCTATTTCGTCATTATGTTTTAAGTTATAGGTTTGGTAACAATTTCCATTTTCAGATTTATTATTTCTTATAATATTTAAGTTAACATTGCCACTAACAGCAACAAAAATTTCTTTTCCAAAGTACTTTAATGCTGGACCTTGGTAGGCAAATTCAAGAGTTGTTTTGTCATTATTTCCAACCAATTTATTTGCTAATAAAAAATTCCTTTTATCCATTGCGCCACTAATTGGTATTCCGATATGATTAAGATTTTTTCTACCAGTATCTTGAAAAGTTGTATTTAAACCTGGTCTCAATACCTTAAAATAATTTTTAATACTCATCATATTCTCTCTTGGAAATTCTATAAAATTGTACTAAGTCGCCTGGATTAATTCTAACAGGCGATTGAATATTATTTTTATCAAAAATATTTAAAGGAGTATTTCCAATTATATTCCACCCCCCAGGGCTTTCAAAGGTGTAGATATTACAAAATTGCTCGGTTATACCAATTGATCCCTTTGGAACCTTTACTCTTGGTGTTTTAAGTCTTTCTAATCTTAAACTTATATCTATATCTCCCATAAATGGCATGCCTGCAATAAATCCATTCATATAACAAAAATATTCCTTACTAAAAAATGTATCTAGTATTTGATCTCTCGTTAGATTTAGTTTTTTTTCCAGTCTATTAAAATCTAATGCAAAACCTTGCTCACAACAAATTGGAACTTTAATTTTCTCTCCTTTTTTTTCTACATTTTTATAAATTTGAATTTCTTGAATTTTTTTTGCGATTTTTTCGTAATTAGTAATATTTAAATCTATTGAAATTATAAGTTTGTTGTATGATGGGGTTAGATTAATAATGCCGTTAATTTTTTTTTCTTTAATAGCTCTAAAATAATTAACTACATTTAAATTAATTTCTCTATTTATCTCTTCACCAAAATCACAATAAACAGCTGCGTCACCAAGATTTGATATATTTTTGATCATGTCATGTTATAATTCAATTTTTAAATTTATGGAAATTAATATCAATTGTGATTTAGGAGAAAAGTCTAAACTGCATTCTAACCACAATGATCCTGAGTTGTTAAAGATTGTAAATTCTGCCAGTGTAGCCTGTGGTTATCATGCTGGTGATGAAGAAACAATGAAGGAAGTGATCAAAATATCAAAAATAAATAATGTAAGCATAGGAGCACATCCATCTTTTAAAGACCCAGAAAACTTTGGAAGAAAAAGAATAAATTTAAACCCTAAAGAAATTAAAAAACTTTTATTTGACCAATATGAGATACTTCAAAATGTTGCAGAGCAATTTGGAGAAAAGGTATCACATATTAAACCGCATGGAGCTTTAAATAATATGGCATGTGAAAATATTGAATTAGCTGATACTTTAGCTTCAGCAATAAATGAGATAGACAAGAATATAATTTATCTTGTTCCAACAGGCTCTAAAATGGAAGAAGCTGCAAAGAAGTATGGTCTAAATATTGCTTGTGAAATTTTTGCAGATAGAAATTATGAAGACGATGGAAATCTTGTATCTAGATCTAAATCGAATGCTTTAATTATAAATCCAGATGAGGCAAAACAACACGTTTTAAAAATGGTACAAAATCAAGCAATTAATTGCTTATCAGGAAAACAGATACCTTGCAAAATCGATTCTGTTTGCATACATGGAGATAATGATAATTCTCTAGCTACAGCAAAAATAATTAGAGAGAATTTTCTAGATAATAACTTAGCTTTGGTACCGTTAAACAAAATGAAAAAATTTATCTGATGATTAAAAAAATATTTTATTTAATTATAATCTTTTTATTTTTAAGTGGTTATTCTTATAGTGCAGGAGGAAGTAGTGCAGGTTCTGGTGACGATGACTCTATTGTAAAGTTAAAGGGTCCAAAAGAGAGAGCTTTTAAAATAATTAAAATTGCAAAAAAACTAGAGAAAAAAGGTAAAGAAAAAAAAGCAAAAAAAAAATACAAAAAAGCTTTTGATCTCTTAATTGAGTATAACAATGAGTCTCCAAGTGAACCTGAAGTGCTAAACTACTTGGGTTTTACCTCTAGAAAAATAGGTAACTTTGAAGAGGCTGAAGTTTATTATTTAATAGGCTTATCTATTGAACCTAATCATAAGGGTATAAATGAATATCTGGGTGAATTATACCTTCAAACAAATAGAAAAGATAAAGCAATTGAAAGACTTAAAATATTAGAAAAATGTAGCTGTGAAGAATATACTCAACTTAAAGATTTAATAGATGGTAAAAGCAAATCAAAATACTAGGCTGATAAATTGAAAAATTCCAATAAATTTAATATATTTTACTTACTTTGATTGAAGAAGCTTTAATACTGTCTCAAATAATCTTTATTGACATCATACTTGCTGCAGATAATGCAATTATAATCGGTCTTATTGCTGCAAATTTTGTACCAAAAAATAGAAAGCTTATTATTTTTTGGGGTGTAGTAGGTGCGCTTGTATTTAAGGTAGTGTTTGCATTGTTTGCAACTTATCTATTTAAATTTTACTGGATAAAAGTTTTAGGAGGTCTTCTTCTTATATGGATTGTCAATGATTTAAGAAAAGATTTATTTGAAATAAAAAAAATTAAATCTCCTACTAAACAATCAAAAGAACCATCATTTATACAAAGTATATATAAAGTGTTATTTGCTGATATTACTATAAGCTTTGATAATGTTATAGGTGTGGTGGGAGCGTCTAAAGGAAATTTTGGATTTATGATTTTTGGTTTAGTATTGTCGGTTATATTGACAGGTGCATTAGCAACTTATTTAGCCAACTACATTCAAAAACATTTATGGATAGCATATTTAGGTTTAGGATTTATTTTATTAGTAGCTTTACAATTAATAATTGGAGGTTTAGCTGATTTTGGAGCTATAAATATAAATGAAAATTTTAAACAATATTTCTAGTATGAGTATCTGCTACTTGGGTATTTTCTCTTTATAACTTCAGATTTAAATTGCCTAGTAGCTTTATCGATAGTCTTTTTCAAATCCACGTATTTTTTTACAAACTTTATTTTTGAATCAGTTAAACCAATAAGATCATCTGTTACCAAAACCTGGCCATCACAATGTGAGGAAGATCCAATACCAATTGTAGGGATTTTAATTTCATTAGTTATTTTTTTTGCTAATGATTTTTCTACACATTCTAAAACAATTGCAAAAACACCTAGACCCTCTAATAGTTTTGCTTCATTTAATAATTTTTTTCTTTCGTTTTCTGTTTTGCCTTTTGATTTAAATTTACCTCTTACACTTTGAGGCATAATTCCAAGGTGTCCAAGAACACCAATTTTATTTTTTATAAGATGATTAACTATTTCTTTTATTTTAAAACCACCTTCAAGCTTTATTGCGTCTGATCCAGTTTCCTTAATAACCTTGCGAGCATTTACTAAGGCTTCTTTTTTATTTCTATAAGTATTAAAAGGCATGTCAAAAACCATTAAACTTTTGGATACTCCCATTCTAACACTTTTTGCATGCTCAATCATTGTGTCTAATGTTATGCTTCTGGTTGTCTTATAGTTGTACAAAACCGATGCAACCGAATCTCCTACTAAAATAATATCAACATGTTTATCAATTATTTCAGCTATATTTTTAGAGTATGCGGTCAATGAAATTATTTTAGATTTATTTTTTTTATTTTTAATTATTTTTATACTTTTCATTCTAGCTCAATTGTGCTCGGTGGTTTTGATGTTACATCATAAACAACTCTGTTTATACCTTTAATATTATTTATTATTTTATTAGAAATTTCCTGCATAAAATTTTTATCAAAATTAAAAAAGTCTGCAGTCATACCATCATTGGATGTTATTGCTCTTAGTAGACACATGTATTCATAAGTTCTATTATCACCCATCACACCAACTGTTTTAACTGGAAGTAACGCTGCGTAAGCTTGCCAAATCTTATTATATAAACCGTAATTTCTTAAACCATCTATAAAATAGAAATCAGCCTCTTTAAGAATTTTTATTTTATCAATAGTTATTTTACCTGGTATTCTAATTGCTAGACCCGGACCAGGAAATGGGTGTCTTGATATAATTTCTCTTGATAACTTTAACTCTTTACCTAATTTTCTGACTTCATCTTTAAATAAATATTTTAAAGGTTCGACTAACTTAAGTTTCATTTTTTTTGGTAAACCACCAACATTATGGTGTGATTTTATTTTTGAAGTTTGACTACCTGTAACTGATTTACTCTCAATAAGGTCTGGGTAAAGAGTTCCTTGCGCTAAAAATTTTGCTTTATTGACTTTTTTTGAATATTTTTCAAAAATTTTAATAAACAAATTTCCTATTATTTTTCTTTTTTTTTCTGGATCTTCAATATTTGTTAATTTTTTAAGAAAAATTTTTGATGCATTTACATAAATTAAATTCATTTTAAATCTTTTTTTGAAGGTTTGAACTACTTGATTTTCTTCATTTTTTCGCAGGAGGCCTGTGTTTACAAAAATGCAATGAAGTTTTTTACCAATTGCTTGGTGTATCAGTTTAGCAACTACACTACTATCAACACCTCCTGACAAAGCACAAATTACCCTAGATTCTCCAACCTGATTTTTAATTTCATTTAAAAGTTTTTTTTTCTGATCTTTAGATAACCAATTTTTTTTAATTTTACATATTTTATAAATAAAGTTTTTTAATAATAATTTTCCATTTTTAGTATGTGTAACCTCTGGATGAAATTGAATTCCATAAAATTTCTTTTCTTGATTTTCAATTATGCAATTTTTCGAATTTATACTAGATCCTAATACTTTGAAATCTTTTGGTATTTTTATTACTTCATCTGAGTGGCTCATCCACACATCTGAAATATTATTTTTATTAAAAAAACCTTCAATTAATGTACTCTTATTCTTTTTTTTTACAGTTGCCAAACCATATTCTCTAAATTTTGATTGTTTTACTCTTCCTCCAAGTTTTTTTGACATAATTTGATGCCCAAAGCAAATTCCAAGAATTGGTATTTTTAAATTGAAAATATTTTTATTATATTCAAGTTTACTTTTTCCATATACACTCATTGGTCCGCCGGATAATATAATTCCTTTAATTTTGCTAAAATCCTTAATTGTTATTGATTTCTCATGACTAATAATTTCTGAGTACGCACCAAGTTCTCTTATTCTTCTTGCTATAAGTTGTGTAAATTGTGAACCGAAATCAATGATTTGAATCTTGTCAAGATTTTTATCAAGACTCATTTTTTGATTCAATATTATTTAATCTTTGATCAATTGAAGTAATTTTATCACATAACGTTGAGCATGCTTTTTGAAATCTCTCTTTTAATTCTTTTACTTCAGAAATATTTGATCTTTCTAGCTCTAGATCAATCAACATAAACAATGCCTCTTCATTTTTTGGATCTAGCAATAAGGCTGTATTTATATTTTTTTTTTGCTGATTTTCTTTTTCCTCAATCTTGTAAATCTTTGCCAAATAAATGTATGACTCTATTTTTTTTGGATTAAATACAATGCTTCTATGAAATAAAAATTTTGATTTTTCGTAGTTTTTATTTTGAAACATTTTTTCTCCTTCTTCAAAAAAATTTTCATTTGAATACGAATTTATTAATGAAAAAATTACCAAAGAAAATGATAGAAAGAAGATTTTTAAATTATTTTTTAATTTCATCCACATTGTGTACCATACTTTCATAAAAACCTGCCTTTGTTATTTTAACAAACTTAGGCTCTTTTCTTAAATCAATTATTCTTTTTGATCCTAAATAACCCATAGATGATTTAAGACCACCTATTAATTGATAAATTATTTTATTTACTTTCCCTTTGTATTTTACAAATCCTTCAACCCCTTCAGGTACATATTTTGAGTCATCTTTTTGTTTATTTTGAAAATATCTGTCTGCTGAGCCTTTATTCATTGCTCCAATTGATCCCATCCCTCTAAACACTTTTAATTTTTTTCCACTTTTTTTAATTAATTTACCCGGCGCTTCGTCAGTACCAGCGAATAGCGAACCAATCATAACCGCATCCGCTCCAGCTGCAAGAGCCTTTGGTATGTCTCCTGAAAATTTTATTCCACCATCTGCAATCAATGTGACAGATGATTTACCTATACCTTTTCTTACTTCAGATATTGCGCCAAGTTGAGGCACTCCTATTCCAGCAATAAGTCTGGTAGTACAAATTGAACCTGGGCCAATACCTACTTTTATTATATCAACTCCTAATTTTATTAAAAATTTTGCTGCTTCTTTTGTTGCAACATTTCCTGCACAAAGTGCTGTTTTTGATGGTTTGATTTTCTTGATCAATCTGACAATTTGAGAGACTCTTTTTGAGTGTCCATGGGCTGTATCAACAACTATTAAATCTAAATTTTCTTTTAAAATAGATCTTGCTCTTTTTTCCTCATTAGGGCCCGCACCAACAGCAGCTCCTACTATTAAATTATATTTTTTTACTTTTTTAATTTCTATTATTTGTGAACTAATCGTTAGATTTCTATGAATCACTCCTATCCCACCCGACTTTGCTAAAGCAATTGCCATCTTAGATTCTGTTACTGTATCCATTGCAGATGATATAATAGGTACTTTTAATATTAATTTTTTAGATAATCTAGTAGAGGTAATAACCTCAGCTGGCAATATTTCCGAATATTTTGGAGCAAGTGTTACATCATCAAATGTTAAAGATTCTTTTATAGGACCCATGTCCTTATATATATGATTCTTGAAAAAATAAAAGTGCGCTATCTTAAAAATTTTGAAATAATAAAACTTTCTTTAGAGTCTTTTCTGCTTGCCGGGGGTTTAAATATATTGGTTTTTTTGAAATATTTTTTGCTTAATTCTATAATTTCATTGAATGATTTTCCCATGAAAATTTTTGAAACAAATGTCCCACTATCAGATAATAATTCTATTGAAAATTTCATTGCATCAAGACAAAGTTCACCAGTGACCAAAGAGTCTAAGCCTTTATTTCCTGTTGTATTAATAGCCATATCAGACATAATTACATCAATTCTTCTATCAAAAAATTTTTTAATTCTTTCTTTAATTTTCTCCTCGGTAAAATCACCTACTATATGATTACAATTTGGAATAGGATCAAGATTTTTAATATCAACAGTCAATATTTTACAATTATTATAATTATTTACTAAGTATTGCGTCCAGCTTCCTGGAGCAGCTCCAAGATCTACTACATATGTTTGATTTTTAAATATTTTAAATTTTGTATTTATTTCTTCAATTTTGTATGCAGCTCTAGATCTGTATCCCTCAATTTTAGATTTTCTTACATAAATATCTCTATTCTGTTTATTAATCCAGTTTTTTGATATTTTGTTTTTTTTCAATTAATCAATATACCTTAAACTTTTACTTATATTTTGATTATCTAAAGTTTTAATATTAATTTCTAGACTTTTGTCTAAACGCATATCCATTGAACCAACTTTAATACCACCCGCTAAATGCATTATTCCAATTTTTTGATTAGGCAAATATGTCTCAACAAATTTATTATTCTCTACATCAAATTTAGGCAATAAGTTACTAGCTATCCAATTACAATTTAAAGGTAAAAATTCTGTTTCTACATTATCGATATATACACTCATGTTTATTGCTAAACCTTCAGATCCAAAAACTTGACCTGATTTTAAAGTTTTTTTTAAATTGTTTTGCCATATGCTCCAACATGGAGAGGTTTTCTCTAATGAAAATACTCCAATATTAATATGAGGAGCGAACGCTAATTTTCTAGCATCACTTAATCCAATTTTAGATGAAATAGCATGTTTAAAATTTTGAGATTTTATTAAAGCAATTCTACCAAATATCCATTTCACTTTAGACATAATTTTGTACCCTGGACCAAGTGTTTGTGTAATTCCAAGCTTTCCATTCTCACAAGCTTTGAAATAAAGTTCTATACTACTCCAATCCTGAACCCAGGCATCACAATCAATCCAAAGATACTTTTTATAACTTGGAAAATATTTTGGAAGAAATGCTCTTGAAACTTGGCTTTTTAACCATTCTTTATTTTTCACTTTGTGCGAAGGAACGGAGATATCCCACTCTGCATTTTTAATTTCATCAACTTTTTTAGATATATTGTTTACTTGATCTTCTGTTAAACCAGCATTTAGTACACATATAGAAACATCAGAACTATTTTTAAATCGCTTTATTGAGTTTATCAGTTCAATTAATAATTCATAATAACTTGAGTCCGCTAATGAAATAATTGCATTTTTTTTCATTTATAGAACATCTTCTGGTTCTTGATCATCTAAATTATTTTCATAAATATTTTTTTTCTTAGTTTTATAAAAATGATAAATACTTAATGGTATTGTTAATAAATAAACTACACACCCTATAAATAATACGTTAAACGGGAATATTAATAATAAACCAAATACAAGAATTATACCAAAAAGCAAAAATACAGTACTACTTCTGGGAACTACAATTTTTTTCAAAGAATAAGTGGGAATTTTGCTTATTAAAAATATAGAGATAATAATAAAGAGAAATGGAGTAATAATCTGGTTTTCTACAGGAAGAATTTTTAGATCTGTCATTTCATAAATTAATGGACTTAAAACTAGAATTCCTCCTGCTGGTGAAGGAATTCCCTCAAAAAAATTTACTTTCCAGGAAGGTTCACTTTCAGTATTTATATTAAATCTTGCTAATCTCAAGGCAACGCATACAACATAAATTAGTGATATCAACCACCCTATCTTACCAAGAGAATTTAATGTCCAAAAATACATTATTAATGATGGTGCTACTCCAAAACTAATAATATCTGTTAAAGAATCTAGTTCTTTACCTACTTTCGAAGTTCCTTTTATTAACCTGGCAATTCTTCCGTCTAATCCGTCAATTATAGCTGCAAATAAAATTGCAATTATTGATAATTTATAATTTCCATTTAAAGCAAAATTAATTGAACTTAAACCAACACAAACACCAATCAAGGTCAATGTGTTTGGTAAAATTACTCTAGCTCTAGTATCGGTAACTATTTTAAATTTTTTTCTTGGCTCATTCATAAATTATTTTTTTGCTAGTAAAGTTTCCCCCGCTATTGCTTTTTGATTTACCTTAATCAAAGGCTTGTAATTTTCAAAATAAATATCTGCTCTACTTCCAAACCTTATCATTCCTATTCTGTCACCTTGTTTTAAGTTTGAATCTTTTGATGTTTCACATACAATTCTTCTTGCAATTAATCCTGCAATCTGAACAACTATAATTTCTTGTCCAAATGTATTTTTAATTTTATAATAATTCCTTTCATTATCCTCACTTGCTTTATCTAAAGACGCATTTAAAAATTTTCCAGGGACGTATGATATCTCTTCCACTTGTCCCGAACATGGGGCTCTATTTACATGACAATCAAAAACATTCATAAAAATACTAATCTTTGTAAATTTTTTTTCGTTTAGATTTAGTTCTTTTGGTCCTTCTGTCTCTTTAACTTGAATTACAAGACCATCAGCAGGACTCACTAGATAATCATCATCATTTATTGATACTCTTTCTGGATCTCTAAAAAAATAATAGCACCATATAGTTAGTACCAAGCCGATCAATCCTAAAAAAGTACTAAACAGATATAAAATTATGGTTACAAAGGCAAATATTACCATAAATTTATATCCTTCGTTGTGGATCTTTGGAAAAACTTTGTCTATCATATTCATATATTTGATAATTTTGTCTTAATATGTATATAAAACTCCAAAATTCAATTAATAAGATATATAGTTAAATATGAGCAAAATTAAGGTCAAAAACCCTATAGTTGAGCTTGATGGTGATGAAATGACTAGGGTAATTTGGGAATTCATAAAGAACAAGCTTATTTTACCGTATCTTGATCTTGGTATTGAATATTATGATCTTGGTATTAAAAACAGAGACAAAACCTCTGATCAAATTACTATAGATAGTGCTAGAGCAATAAAAAAAATTGGCGTTGGTATTAAATGTGCAACTATTACTCCTGATGAGGGAAGAGTAAAAGAATTCAATTTAAAAAAAATGTGGAGATCACCTAATGGTACAATAAGAAATATTTTAGGAGGAACCGTTTTTCGTGAACCAATACTATGCAAAAATATACCTAAACTTGTACCGAGTTGGGAAAATCCAATATGTATTGGAAGACATGCATTTGGAGATCAGTACAGAGCAACAGATTTTCAAGTTCCTGGTAAAGGCAAATTAGAAATTAAGTGGACTTCTGAAGATGGAAAAGAAAAAAAAGAATTTGAGGTATTTAATTTTCCTGGACCAGGTGTAGCTTTATCAATGTATAACCTAGATCAATCAATTAAAGATTTCGCAAGATCATGTATGAACTACGGATTAAATAGAAAATGGCCAGTATTTTTATCAACAAAGAACACAATTCTTAAAAAATACGATGGAAGATTTAAAGATTTATTTCAAGAAGTATATGATAATGAATTCAAAGAAAAATTTAAAGAAAGAGGAATTTCTTACGAGCACAGACTAATTGATGATATGGTGGCTTGTGCAATGAAATGGAATGGAAATTATATTTGGGCTTGCAAAAACTATGATGGAGATGTTCAATCCGATACTGTAGCTCAAGGATTTGGCTCACTTGGACTAATGTCTAGTGTATTAATGACTCCTGATGGAAAAACAATAGAAGCAGAAGCTGCCCATGGTACTGTTACTCGACATTATCGACAACATCAACAAGGAAAGGAAACCTCAACTAATCCAATAGCATCAATATTTGCTTGGGCTAGAGGTCTTTATCATCGAGGAAAATTAGATGGAAATGAAGATCTTAAGAAATTTGTAAAAACACTTGAAAAAGTATGTATACAAACTGTTGAAAATGGCTCAATGACTAAAGATCTTGCATTACTTATTGGTCCATCAACACAATATTTAACTACTAATCAATTTCTGAATGAAATTGACAATAATCTCAAAAAAAAAATTAAATTAAGCTTTTCATGCTTTTAAAAGCATCTTCAATCTTATTTTTATTAACTCCACCTGCCTGAGCAAAATCTGATCTTCCACCACCACCTTTACCACCTATAACCTCAGATCCAATTTTCACAAATTTGACCGCATCATATTTATTTTTTAGCTTATCTGTGACACCAACTGCCAAACCAACTTTATCATCTTTGCTTGCAAAAATAATTACTATACCTTCACCTATTTGTCTTTTTCCTTTATCCACTAGACCTCTTAATTCTTTTGGTAAAAGTCCATCTATTTTTTGCATTCTTAATTTAATACCTTTTGTTTCTTCATCCTTTATAATATTTTTAGATTTATTGTTTATAATCTCATTAATTGATAGTTTTTCTAGTTCTTTATTTAAATTTTTAATTAAATCTTTTTTATTTTCATAATCTAAATTTGGATTACCCCCAAGTTTTTTTATTTCTTCATATAAAATTTTAATTGTTTCATTATCTTTTTTTTCAGAAAGATTTGATTGATCTTCTTTGTTCTTTAAAAATTCTTCTAATTGTTTATCCCTAAGAGCTTCGACTCTTCTTACACCAGCAGCTATAGCAGATTGACTAACAACTTTAAAATTGCCAATATCATAAGTATTTTTTACATGTGTTCCACCACATAACTCTGTAGAAAAATATTTTCTACCCTCATCTCCCATAAAAACAACTCTGACTTCTTCACCATACTTTTCCCCAAACAATGCCAATGCTCCATGAGCTATTCCTTCTTTTGGTGTCATAATTCTTGTTATTACCTCAGATTTTTTATTCACAATTTGATTTACATATTGTTCAATTTTAGTCATTTCATCAGATGAAATTGGCTTCATGTGACTAAAGTCAAATCTAAGTCTATCAGGAGCAACTAGAGATCCTTTTTGCATCACATGTGTTCCAAGCGTACGTCTTAAAGACTCATGTAATAAATGAGTAGCTGAATGATATGCTTTTACATTTTCTCTTCTTTCTATATCAATTTTTAATTCAACATTATCATTTAAATTAAAACTTCCCTTCTCAACAATTCCATAGTGTACAAACAAGTTGCCAAGTTTTTTTTGAACATCTAAAACTTTAAAAATATTTTTTTCATTCGAAATTATACCAGTATCCACTACTTGTCCTCCTGACTCTCCGTAAAAAGGTGTTTGATTCAAAATTATTATACCTTCCTCACCCTCATTTAAATTTTGAGTTTCATCATTATTTTTTACCAAACTTAAAATTACTCCCTCAGTTTGGTTAGACTCGTATCCTAAAAATTCTGTTGAGCCTATTTTATCTTTTATACCAAACCATATTTCATCGACTGCGCTATCACCTGAGCCTTTCCAATTCTTCTTAGCAAGTTCTTTACTCTCTTTCATTAGCTTGTTAAATTTTTCATGATCTAATTCAAAAGATTTATTTTTTAAGATGTCCTCTGTTAAATCTATAGGAAATCCATAAGTGTCATACAATTTAAATGCTACCTCACCCGAAAGAGTTTTTTTTATTTTTTGAATTTCATCATTTAAAATTTTCATTCCTCTTCCTAAAAGGACTAAAAACTTTTCCTCTTCCATTTTTAATGTTTCTTTTATTAAAGATTTTGATCTTTCCAGCTCTGGATAATTGCTAGACATTTCATTTTCCAAAGTTTTAAATATATTATAAAAAATAGGTTCTTTTGATCCTAAAAGATGCGAATGCCTCATACCTCTTCTCATTATTCTTCTTAAAACATAGCCCCTACCTTCATTAGAAGGTAAAACTCCTTCAGCTAATAAAAATGAGCTTGCTCTCAAATGATCGGCAATAACTCGGAAACTTGACAAGTTTTCACTTGTTGGTTTTACTTTAACAATTTCAGAAATTGAGTTTATTAATTTTTGAAAATGATCTGTTTTATAATTATCATGAGTTCCCTGAAGTAACGCAGCAATTCTTTCTAACCCCATGCCGGTATCAACAGAGGGTTTTGGTAAATTGATTCTTTTATTTTTTGAAATTTGTTCAAATTGCATAAATACAAGATTCCATATTTCTATATACCTGTCACCATCCTGATCTTTTGTTCCTGGAAGCCCTCCTTTAAGATGATCACCATGGTCATAAAATATTTCTGAACATGGTCCACATGGTCCTGTTTCTCCCATTGACCAAAAGTTATCTGATGTTGATATTTTAATAATTCTATCTTCGCCAAAACCTGTAATTTTCTTCCATATATTAAAGGCTTCATCATCTTCATTAAATACTGTAAAATAAAGTCTATTCTTGTCTAATCCAAAATCTTTTGTGATTAAATTCCACGCTAACTCAATTGCTTTTTCTTTAAAATAATCGCCGAATGAAAAGTTTCCCAACATTTCAAAGAAAGTGTGATGTCTTGGTGTGTAACCAACATTTTCCAAATCGTTGTGTTTTCCTCCTGCTCTAACGCATTTTTGCGAGGTAGTTGCTCTTTTGTATTCTCTTTTTTCAAGCCCTGTAAATACATTTTTAAATTGAACCATTCCAGAGTTCGCAAACATTAAAGTTGGGTCATTATTTGGAACAAGATTACTGGAATCTACTATTTTATGATCATTTTTTTCAAAATATTTTAAAAATGTGTTTCTTATTTCGTTTAAAGATTTGTCAGACATATTTTTTAAAATACAGCATTTTGAAATGATGTCTATATCTCAGAAGGGAAAAAGGCGCTTTGTTAAAGCGCCTTTTTAATAACTAAAAGTTATGTGCTAATTTTTTTTAGGACTAAGCTTATCTTCTTCAGGTTCTTTGACTACCTTTTCTTTATCTATAGGGTTACCCTCTATTTTCTTTGAAATTAAACCAGCTTTTTCACGTATAGCCATTTCAATTTCGGCTGCAGCTTTAGGGTTTTGCTCTAGGTAAAGTTTTGCGTTTTCTTTTCCTTGGCCAATTTTTTCACCTTTGTAAGCGTACCAAGCACCTGATTTTTCAACTATTTCTGCTTTTGCTCCAAGATCTATTAATTCCCCAGTTTTACTAATTCCTTTTCCATACATTAAGTCAAATTCTACAACTTTAAATGGCGGGGCAACTTTATTTTTTACTACTTTAACTCTGGTAGAATTTCCAATGATTTGCTCTTTATCTTTTATTGCTCCAATTCTTCTAATATCCATTCTTACTGATGAATAGAATTTCAATGAATTTCCACCTGAGGTAGTTTCTGGGCTTCCAAACATAACACCAATT
>MDTA01210354.1_pt1 | contig 31942 bp, 30 predicted proteins | sample 811151 | NCBI WGS metagenome assembly MDTA01 (sample SAMN05326648, study PRJNA326480) | marine metagenome | isolation source: seawater | place: Indian Ocean: South | collected 2010
GTAATTTGTGGATTTGTTCTAAATGGTTATCCTTCATCTGGATACAGTGTGGGAGCTATGTGGGATGGAACTACTTATGCATCTATAAATCCTTTAGGAATGTTCATTGGAGCAATAATTATGTTTTTTGTTCTTGGAATGTTACCAGGATATATAATAGCTAAAATACTTCATGGAATGGGTAAACTCAGAATTCCAAGAGAAGTTGAGTTGGCTGGTTTAGACTACGAAATAATGGAGGCAGCAAAGGATGACGAAAAATCCGTGGCCTCAGCAACAAGGTAAAGGAGGGCAATATGGCAACAGTAACAAATTGGATAGATCACTTAAATAAACCAGCTGAAGAAGTTGCGGGTGCGATTTATCCCGGTGCTGGATCTTCTGAAGGCCTTTTGGTTATCATAGGGTTTATTATTTGGATTGGTTGGCATGTAATTGCAGCAAGACAAGAAAGTGAAAAACTTGAAAAGCTTGCGCGAAGAAGACATGGTCCAAACGATTGGAAAAGTAACGTAACAGACGGTTAATTAAATAAAATTAAGGGCGCACAAAATTTTGTGCGCCCTTTTTTATTTTTAATGGAAAAGAAATCAGAAAATAATATAAATAAAACACCTAGCAAAATGGCTAGGCTTGCTTGGCCAAAAGCAAAATATGGAGCTATTATTGCTATTATAATTATCATTACAATTAATTTAATTTATTATAAAGAATTCTTTTTATCTTTTTTTGATTAAAAATATGCTAAGATAAATTATGTCAAAAAACTTAGCACAAGTTGCAAAAACAAAAAAAATCAAATATTTCTTAATAAGTTTTGTGGACTTGTTTGGCGTTTTAAGATCAAAGCTAGTTCCAACTAGAGCAATAGCCGACATGCAGAAAAATGGTGCAGGTTTTGCTGGTTTTGCTACTTGGCTTGACATGACGCCAGCAGATAGTGATATGTTTGCAATTCCAGATGCAGACAGTTTTATTCAACTTCCGTGGAACAAAGAGGTAGGGTGGTTAGCATCAGATTTATGGATGAATGGTAAACCTGTAAAAGCTTCTCCAAGAGTTATGTTGAAGGACCAAATAAAAATACTTTCAAGAAAAAATTTAAAAATGAAATCAGGTGTTGAGTGTGAATATTTTTTAATTTCTGAAGATGCGTCTAAAATAGCAGACCATAGAGATACACAATCTAAGCCGTGTTACGATCAATCTGCCTTAATGAGGAGGTATGACCTAATTAAAGAAATATGTGACTGTATGATTGAACTCGGATGGGGCCCTTACCAAAATGATCACGAAGATGCTAATGGTCAATTTGAAATGAATTGGGATTACTCTGACTGTTTAGAAACAGCTGATAGACATGTTTTTTTTAAATTTATGGTTAAAAGTTTATCTGAAAAACACGGTTTGAGAGCAACTTTTATGCCAAAGCCTTTTGAAAACTTAACTGGAAATGGCTGCCACGCTCATATTTCTTTATGGGATGGAAAAAATAATAAATTTTTAGATACCGGTGATAGATATGGTCTTAGTAAATTGGCATACAATTTTTTAGGTGGCATAATGCAAAATGCAGAATCATTGTCAGCATTTTTTAACCCTACAGTAAATAGTTATAGAAGAATTAACGCGCCACCAACTAAATCGGGTGCTTCGTGGTCCCCTTCTAGTATTTCATACTCAGGTAATAATAGAACCCACATGATAAGAATACCTGATCCTGGTAGATTTGAATTAAGACTAATGGATGGTTCAGTAAATCCGTATCTTTTACAGTCAGGGATTATTGCTGCTGGTTTATACGGTTTAAATATGAAGTTAGATCCTGGAGAACCCTTGAACTGTAATATGTACACTGATTATAAAAATTATCCTGATTTATCAAAACTACCAGATGATCTAGAAGATTCACTTGATAAGTTAGATTCAAATAAAGTTTTAAGAGATGCCTTTGGCGATGAGGTTATTAACAGTTATTTAAAACTTAAGAGAGAAGAAATCAGTGATTTTTTTAAGAACGAAATATTCGATAAAAAAAGCCCAGTTACAGATTGGGAAAAAAATAATACTTTAGATTGTTGATGTATTATGAGCAAATCTGAGGTCTTTGGATGGAAACTTTCAAATATTATTACCAATAAAAATTATAATTTTGATAGGGAAAAAATATTAAATGTTTGTGGTAAAAATCATATTGATGATGCATTTAATATAATTTCAAATTGGGATAATTATAAATCAACTCCATTAATTGAGCTTAAAAAACTGTCAAAAAAATTAAAATTAAATAATATTTTTTACAAAGATGAGTCAAAAAGGTTTCACTTAAAATCATTTAAAGCTCTAGGTGGAGCTTATGCTGTAGAAAAGGTTACAAAAGGAAATAAAAAAATTACAGTATCAACTGCTACTGCTGGAAATCATGGGCGCTCAGTTGCATGGGGTGCTCAAAAACTTAATTTAAATTGTAAAATATTTATTAGTGAATATGTGAGTGAGGCACGTGCCAATGAAATGAAAAAACTTGGTGCAGATGTAATTAGGGTTAAAGGTAAATATGAAAAATCTTTGGAAGAATGTATTGATAAATCAAAGAAAAATGGTTGGGAAATAATCCAAGATGTTGCCTGGAAAAACTACGAAACTGTTCCTAAATTAACAATGGCAGGATACTCTGTAATGATAAAAGAAATTTCAAATCAAACTGACCAATATATTACACACGTTTTTCTTCAAGCTGGTGTTGGTGGTATGGCCTCTGGCGCAATTGCAGGTATTGCTAAATATTTCAAAAAAATACCTAAAATAATAATCGTAGAGCCAGAAAATGCAGATTGTGTTTTAAAAAGTATAGAAAAAGGATCATTACAAAAAATTAATATAAAAAAAGAAAGTATAATGGGAGGAATGTCCTGTGGTGAAGTATCATTGGTTCCTTGGAAAATTTTAAAAGAATCGGTAAATAACTGTACTTCAGTATCAGATAAAAATGTTGCAAAAACAGTAGCAATGCTAAGCAAAAGTCAATTAAGTGATGAAAAAATAATTGGAGGCGAATGTTCAACTCCCGGTATTATTAGTGTAATTGCCTCATGTGAGAATTTAAAAACTAAAAAAAACTTAGAGCTTAATGAAAACTCAAATGTTTTGTTAATTGGTTGTGAAGGTGACGCAGATGAAAAACTTTATGAAGAGTTATTATTAAAAGGTGTAGCAGAATTACAAAATGAAAAAGGTTATAAATAAAAATTTAGAAAATTTAGAATTTTATAAAATTTTTAAACCACAACTTACCCCAAAAAAAATGCTGGAATTAGGAGTTTTTGGAGGATCATACTTTGGAATAAATATAAAAGAGTTTCCAAAATCTTGGTTTGAAAAAGCTAAACTGAGTAGAAACTTTGATGTTAATTTAAATCGTTTTAGGATCAAGGCAGGACTTTCTAGAGAACACTGGCTAGAAAAAGGCTGGATCTTCAAAGAAGACCCTTTAGGTTGGTTTCAGTGGTATTGTAGATTTTGTAAAGGAAGAAGAATTCCTAAAATTGATATAATTCAAATTAAAAGATGGAAAAATTTTAAAAGGCACGTAACTGCAATTGAAAAGAATTGCGAAAAAGGAGACCTGGGTTGTAGAAAAAGACAAAGACAAGCTATACTTCAATGGGCTTACGATCCTTTTATTTAATAAAAAATTATTCTCCAATAAAATGATGGGTCAATGTTCTTGCGTGTGGATTAAGTCTATGTTCAAAAAGATAAATTCCTTGCCATGTTCCTAGAAGGATTTCGCCATCTTTGATGCTTAGTGAAATTTGATTATTCGTGATTGCAGATTTTATATGTGCTGGCATATCATCTTTTCCTTCAGAGTTATGAATATAAAGTTTATTATTCATTGGAACAAGTTTATCAAAATAATTAATTAAATCTTTTTGTACATCTGGATCAGCATTTTCTTGAACTATCAGAGATGCGCTTGTATGCTGAATACTGATATTTAAAATTCCGTTTTTAAATTTATTTTTTTTTACCCATTCAATTGTTTTTTCAGTGAAGTCATATAATTTTTGACCGTTTGTATTAATAATTAAATTGTAAAATTTCTGAATCACTTAATTTTTGTTTTAAAATCAATACCGTACTCTGATCTAGGGCCTTTTCTAAGACCAAAAGGTCCGGTAATAAAAATTGTCATAGGTTTAGTTCCAGGTTTCAAGTCTACCCTATGAAAATTATTAGCAGATCTAAAACCTATATATCCAGGAGGTCTCCAATGTTTTCCAGTTTTTAAAGTTTCCCAATAACCTGCTTTCAAAATTATAGTAATATAAGGACATAAATGATTATGAACACCATTGCCATGATCATCATCTAGCATCTCATGAATTAGAATATTAAATGGAAACCATCTTGGTCTATGTCTAAATAAAAGATAGTATCTATTCATCCACGGCTTTGCTTTTTTGAACTCTGGATGTGATGGTCCTCTATCTAAAACAGTTTTTTTTCTGCCAATTTTTTCAAGAAATTCAAGAAACATACTAATTTAATTTTATAATTGAATTATCTTTAGTAATAAATAAATTTTTTCCTAATATTTTGGGCGACGATATTTTCTCATTGTCTATTTTCATAATTTTCCTGGTAGATCCAGACAATATATCTATAACAAGTAGTCTTCCATTTGACGTTGATAAATAAATACTATTTTTCCCTACTACAAAACCTATCGGGCGATATTCTTTTATTTTTTTCTTTTTTATGTTTTTAAGCACATATGTACTTCTGATCAAATTTCCTGTGTCATTATCAATTACAACAAAAAAACCCTCATTAGTGACTGTAAAGATAAAATTATCAACAAAAGAAGGTCTTAAATCTGAGTTTATATTTGTTTTCCAATTAATTGTTCCACTTCCAGAGTCGATTGAAAAAAACTCATTTCTATTATTTGAAAAAATAATCGAATTATTTGCAACAATTAACTCTGACATTTTTAGAAACATAGCATCTTCTGTAATTGAGCTAGGTTGTGTTGGTGTTTGCCAAATAAGTTCGCCCGTTTCCGAGTCGACTGCGCTTATGTCGCCCAAGGTATTATTAAAAATAATCATATTATCTTTAACTACCAATGAAATTTTTTTTTGTGATTTAATAAAATGTTTTTCGGTCACAAACTTCCAAACTGGCTTTCCATCACTTAAATTAAAGCAATTTAAAATATTTTGATCATCAACAACATAAAGTTTATTTTTAAAAATTTTAATTTGAGAATTAAATGGTGATTTATTATTTTTGGTCCAAAGTATTTCACCTGTGTTTATATTTAATGCATAATATTTTGCGATTGTGTCTGCTGCTACTAGATATTTAGAACTATTAGCAAAGAATAGAATTGGATTTAGTTTTTTTTCTGATTTTGAGTAAATATTTTTTTTCCAAATTAATTTGGATTTTTCATCAAATTTTATAATCGAACCTTTGTTATCGAAAAAAATAATATTTTTTTTATCTATACTTATCTCTGGATCATATTGATGAAATCTTTCAATCTTTGAAAACTTAAATCTTGAAATACTTTTAAGTGCACCATCATATGCTGATCTTCCATAATTATTATTTAGATAACTTAAATATGAGTTTTGTTTTTTAATATTATTTAATTTAATTTTTAGATTTATATTTAATTCATCTTTTAAAACTTTGTCTTTAACCAATATTTCTTTTACTTTAAATATTTTCTCTCCTTTTAAATCCTCTTTTTTTGTCCACATGGATGAGTTGGGATTTAATGAGCAAGATGATACTAATATCAACAATAATATTATTTTATAAAATTTAATCACTAAAGTCTCTATTCAGTTTTTTTTGGGCTTCTACTTTAATACTTGGATTACTTGTATCTAAATTAATTATTTCATTTAAAAATTCTTTAGATTTATTTTTTTCATTTTTTGAATAAAAATATTCTGCAAGTAAAAATTGTGCATGAGATTTCCAAATACTATCCTTTTTAAGAATAGGGCCTAATATATTTAATAGTTCATTTTCATTTGAAAAGTTTGAGTTATATAGAGCCTTTTTAAAAATTATAAGTTCTTTTATTTCAATATCTAAAGAATTTATATCAATTACTTGATCAAAAAACACGTTGATCTGATTTGAATCTTTTAAAATATCATTATCTATCAAAAAATATAGTGCTAGTGGTGAATATGTTTTGTCATTTTTATAAATCAATTCGATAAGATCATTTTTTACATTTTCTTTATCTTTAATATTAAAGTTTAAAGTAATATTGTTATATTTGTCAGCAATACTAATTTTTGTTTTTTTTTTTAAATCTAAATAAATGAAAACTACAATTAATAAAATTACTATGAATGATATTGTAGAGATAATAATTTTTTTATTATCTATGATAAAATTTTTAATCTTTTCTTTTCTTGTGTTCGCATTAATAAGCTGAATTTCTTCGTCCATAATTAAATCATATTCCTCAAAACAAACTGGAGTATTCCTCCATTTTTATAATATTCTAATTCATTTTTTGTATCTATTCTGCATAATGTTTTTATTTTTTTTATATCTCCAGTTAAATATTTTATTTCAACATTTATTAATTCCGATGGGTTAATTCCTTTTTCTATATCAATTATTGATATTAGCTCGGATCCTTTTAGTTTTAATTTAATCCTATCAATACCATCTGTGAACTGTAAAGGTAAAATGCCCATACCAACTAGGTTTGATCTATGAATCCTCTCAAAACTTTCTGCTATAACAGCTTTTACTCCTAAAAGTTTTGTACCTTTTGCTGCCCAGTCTCTTGATGATCCTGTTCCATACTCTTTTCCCCCTATTACTATTAAATCTGTTCCTCTCTTTTTATATTCTTTAACTGCATCATAAATTGGCATAACCTTTCCTTCTGGATAAAGTTTTGTAAAACCACCTTCTGTACCAGGGGCCATTTCATTTCTAATTCTTATATTCGCAAAAGTACCTCTCATCATTACCTCGTGATTTCCTCTTCTCGAGCCATAAGAATTGTAATCTTTTGGCAGTATTTGATGTTGCATAAAATATTCGCCTGTTGGACTTTCTTTTTGAATTGAGCCCGCTGGTGAGATGTGATCAGTAGTAATCATGTCACCTAAAATTAATAATGGCCTTGCATTACTGATTTTTTTAAACCCTTCTGGTTCATCGCTTAGATTGTCAAAAAATGGGGGTTTTTTTACATAAGTTGATCCCTCATCCCAATCATATATGCTAGTTTTTTCTGTTTTTATTTTTTGCCACTGAATAGGTCCTTTCGATACATCTGAATATCTTTTTACAAACATTTCAGGGTTAAGTGCGTTTCTTAAAGATTCTTCTATTTCTTTATTCGACGGCCATATATCTTTTAAATAGATTTCATCTCCATTTGAGTTTTTTCCTAATGAATCTTTATACAAATCAAATGCCATGTCTCCTGCTAAAGCATAGGCAACAACGAGAGGTGGTGATGCTAGATAGTTTGCTTTTATATGAGGGGAAATACGTCCTTCAAAATTTCGATTTCCTGATAAAACTGAAACTGCATAAATGTTTTTCTTTTCTATTGCTTCTGCTATATTTTCAGGCAATGGACCTGAGTTTCCAATACAAGTTGTACATCCATAACCCACTAGGTTAAATCCTAATTCATCTAAATACTTATTTAAACCTGCTTTCTCTAAATAATCAGTTACTACTTGTGAGCCAGGCGCTAAAGAAGTTTTTACCCACGGCTTTGTTTTTAGACCTAATTCAACAGCTTTTTTTGCTAACAAACCTGCTCCAATTAAAACATTTGGATTTGATGTATTTGTACATGATGTGATTGCAGCAATTAAGATTGAACCATCTTTAATTTCAAAGTCTTCATTTTTTACTTTAGATATATTTTTTTCTTTTCTGCCCGTAAGGTCTTCATAAGTTTTTTTAAATCTGCTTGAAGCTTCTTTAAGCAATACCTTGTCCTGTGGCCTCTTAGGACCTGATATTGTTGGAGATATAGTTGACATATCTAATGAAATAGTATCTGTAAATTCTATATCCTTACTTGCCCATAACCCTTGTTCTTTTGTGTATTTCTCTACTATTGCAACTGTTTTTTCATCTCTTCCTGAAAATCTTAAGTATTTTAGAGTTTCGTCATCTACAGGAAAAAATCCACAAGTAGCTCCGTACTCTGGAGCCATATTTGCAATAGTTGCTCTATCAGCTAAAGTTAAATTTTTAAGACCTTCGCCATAAAATTCTACAAACTTGCCTACCACTCCTTTATCTCTTAGCATCTTTACAACTGTTAAAACTAAATCTGTAGCAGTAGTTCCTTCAGGCATTTTATTAACAAATTCAAAACCAATTACTTCTGGTATCAACATTGAAATCGGTTGTCCCAGCATTCCAGCTTCAGCTTCAATTCCACCCACACCCCATCCTAAAACTGATAATCCATTTACCATTGTAGTATGACTGTCTGTGCCCACTAGTGTGTCTGGAAATATATATTCATCTCCTTTATAACTCTCTGACCACACTACTTTAGACAAATATTCTAAATTAACTTGGTGACAAATTCCTGTTCCTGGTGGAACGATTCTTAAGTTATTAAAAGCTTGTTGTCCCCATTTTAAAAAAGAATATCTCTCACCATTTCTCTCAAATTCTATATCAACATTTTTTTCAAAAGAATCTGATTTTGCTGACTGATCTACTTGAACAGAATGATCTATAACTAGATCAACAGTTGATAGGGGATTTATGGTATTTGGATTTTTATTTTTTTTTTTAACAGCTTCACGCATAGCAGCCAAATCTGCAACTGCGGGTATTCCTGTATAATCTTGCAGTAAAACTCTTGCTGGCCTATATGCTATTTCTGTATTAGATTTTTTCTCTTTTAGCCAATTTTTAATTGCTTCTATTTGATCTTTGTTAACAGATAAATTATCCTCATATCTTAATAAGTTTTCCAATAAAACTTTTATTGATTTTGGCAAATATGAAATACCTTTTAGGCCATTTTTCTCTGCCTCCTTTAATGAATAATACTTATAATTAAAACCATTAATTTTAATAGATTTTAAAGAATTATAAGAGTTTTTATTACCTGGTTTCATAGTTCACATCTTATAGATTATTTCGACAAAATTATGTAGCAAATTATAGATAAAATGTTCCTATACAAGCTAATAAAAGTGAAGCCATAACATAATTAAATATCTTTATAAATTTCTCATTTGTCGCAAATTTTCTAAAAAATTTACCCACAAAAGTCCAAAAAGTGATGCTAATTAATGCACAAAGGAATGACACAAGTATAACCCAAAATGAATAGTTTATAAAATTGCTTCCACTCTCGACATATGTTGAGACAATTATAACACCCACTATCACCCCTTTTGGATTTAAAAATTGAAAAAAAAATGTCTCAATAAACTTTACAGGATTATCTTTTTTATTTTCTTTTAAATTTTTTGAAAAAGCAATTTTATAAGCTAAATAAATTAAAAAAATAGACCCAGAGATTTTCAAAAATTCCTGAATTATTGGATAAATTTTAAATATATTGATTAGTCCAAAGTTTAAAACACACACCATGGTAGTAAAGCCAAGAATTACACCTAACATATGTGGTAGTGTTTTTATTACTCCAAAATTAAAACCTGAATATGATGCCACAATATTATTTGGGCCAGGAGAACAACTTGTTCCAAGCATAAATAGTGACAAGGACAAAATTTCTGGATGCATTTATGCTATTGGTAAACCATTCTCTGCTTTTTGAGAGGGATGAACTAATGTTACTTTTCCTTCTGCATCTATTGATCCCAAAATTAACACCTGGGATTTTATTCCTGCAATATTTTTTTCTGGAAAGTTACATACTCCAATTACCTGTTTTCCTATTAGATTTTCTTCATTATAATAATGAGTAATTTGTGCTGAAGATTGTTTGATTCCGATCTCTTTACCAAAATCTACCTCAACTACTAGAGATGGTTTTTTTGCTTTTTCATTTTTTTTAACAGATATTACAGTTCCAAGCCTAATATCTACTTTATTAAATATATCGTAGGTTATTTGTTCTTTCATGAAATTAATATATAATCAAAATTATAAATGACTACAAAAAACAATTTACAATCTTTATACGAAAACTCAATAAAAATACTTAGAGATTTAATCTCTTTTAGAACAGTTTCTGGTGAGGATAACTCACAATTAATTGACTACTGTGATAATTTATTAAAAAAAATAGGAGCTGAATCATTTAGAACTTTCGATGAAGATAAAAAGAGAGTTAATCTTTTTGCAACTTTAAAAGCTAAAAAAAATAATGGAAAGGCTCCAATTATTTTATCTGGCCATACGGATGTTGTGCCTGCATCTAAAAGTTGGTCCACGAATCCTTTCGAGGCGACTATTAAAAATGAAAAATTATATGGGAGAGGAGCATGTGATATGAAGGGTTTTATTGCATGTACCTTGGCTTATGCTCCTATTTATGCAGATACAAATTTGGGCAGAGATATTCACTTCTCGTTTACATTTGATGAGGAAACTGCATGCCAAGGTGCTCCTATTTTAATTAAGGAGCTTAAAAAAAGAGGTATTAAAAAAGGAATTTGCATTGTTGGTGAACCAACAAATATGAAAGTAATTGATGCACACAAAGGGTGCTACGAATACACCACTCATTTCACTGGACTCGCAGGTCATGGTTCTGCACCACATAAAGGTGTTAATGCTGTAGAATACGCTTCCAGATTTATTAATAAGCTTTTAGAACTTAGAGAAATATTAAAAAAGAATGCCCCTAAGCAATCTATATTTGACCCTCCTTACACCACACTTCAAATTGGAGGAATTTCAGGAGGTATAGCTAGAAATGTAATCGCAGACAGATGCAAGGTAGATTGGGAATTAAGACCAGTTATGAAAAAAGATGGTGAGTTTGTAAATGCTGAAATTGATAAATATATAAACGATGAATTGCTCCCTGAAATGAAGAAAATTTTTCCTGAGTCGTCTATTAAAAAAGAAATTATTGGAGAAATTATTGGATTTGATAGAGAAGAAAAATCTGATGCTTGTGAATTAATATCTAGTATCACAGGCGATAACTCTAGAGAGGTTGTATCTTTTGGAACTGAGGCTGGCCTTTTTCAAGAAATAGGTATAAGCACTGTTGTTTGTGGGCCAGGATCAATAGAACAAGCTCATAAAGTTGACGAGTTTATTAAACTTGATGAATTAAAAAAATGCTTGAAATTACTAAATGGTATTAAAGAAGTTTCTATTTAATAAGATGAATTCTGTGAAAATAACCAAATTTATTTTCCCCTGTTAAATTTTTTTTATTTATTTTAGGAAAATTATATCCATAGGCTTTAACATCGATTTTTTTAAAATTCCTAAACATTTTGTATATTTCTTTTTCGGTAAAATTTTCAAACCAAGGTACTCCAAAGCATTCTAAAAACATAGTTCCAAATATAGGGGATTTTTTTTTATTCAATATTTGATAAATAAAACGATCTTTTTTTAAAATTTTGTCTAAACTTTTTTGAATAAATCGCATAAATTTAGCTATCTCCACTTTTAAAGAACCTTTTTTATATAAAAAGATTAAAGCTTCTCCATTTGTTTTTAATACTCTATAAATTTCATCAATACACTTTTGTGGATCCGGAGTATGATGTAAAACCCCCATGGAATAAATAAAGTCAAATTTTTCATTTTCAAAATTCAATGCTTGAGCATCACCTTCTTGAAAATAAGGTTCTACAGCAAAATTTTCTGAAACTTTTTTTTGAATTAAGTGTCTTTTGGCTATTTCAATACTTTCCTTAGAAAAATCTATTGCAATATATTTTGATTTTTTTGATAAAAGTTTAGATATATTAATTGCGTCAACTCCTTGGCCACAACCTATTTCCAAATAATCATTATAATCTTTTTTAATATTTTCAAATTCTCTAGGAAGATATGGCTCCATGTCATATCTTTGTTTTGCAACTAAATCAAAGTCCCCGTCTCTGCCACATGGATTTTCACTCCAAAAGTCTTCCTGAAATTTGTTTGACATCTATAATAAAAGTTAATTCCAACCACCAACAGATTTTACCTCTAAAAATTCTGAAAGTCCTTCTTGTCCTGCTTCGCGACCAATACCAGAATGTTTATATCCTCCAAATGGGGCATCAACTGCAATTCCTGCTCCATTAACATCAACCATTCCAGATCTTAATTTTCTTGCAACCCTTTTTACTTTTTCTGCGTCTTGAGTTTGAATATAATTAGTCAAACCGTACGGTGTATCATTAGCAATATCAATTGCTTCTTCCTCTGTTTCAAAAGGAATAACTGATAAAACTGGACCGAATATTTCTGTTTTTGCTATCTCCATATTATTTTTTACATCTACAAAAACTGTTGGTTTAACATAATACCCTTTTTCAAGACCACTTGGTTTGCCTGGACCTCCTGAAACAAGTTTTGCACCTTCTTCTATACCTTTTTGAATTAACTTTTGTATTTTGTTAAATTGTGTTTCTGAAATCACTGGACCTATATGCTCTCCTTCTTTATTTGGATTATCTACTTTAAACTCATCTGCATATTTTTTTAATCTTTGAACTGCTTCATTATAAATTGATTTCTCAACCAACATTCTAGTAGGAGCATTACATGACTGCCCTGAATTTCTAAAACATCTTAAAGCGCCTCTCTCTACTGCTTCAGGGTCAGCATCTTTAAAGATAATATTTGCCCCCTTTCCTCCTAGTTCTAAACTCACTCTTTTAAAATCATTTGCTGCATTTTTTGATATTAAAGCTCCTGCTCTTGTTGAGCCAGTAAATGAAATCATATTTACATCTGGATGACTGGTTAAAGCGTCTCCTGTTGTTGCACCATCCCCATTTACAAGATTAAATACACCTGGTGGAAATTTTGCTTCATCTATTAATTCTGCAAGTATAATTGAAGAAAGTGGCGCTAATTCAGATGGCTTTAAAACCATAGTACAACCTGATGCTATAGCTGGTATTACTTTTAGACAAACCTGGTTCATTGGCCAATTCCAAGGTGTAATTAATGCACACACACCTTTTGGCTCATATAAAATTCTTTGATTAGGAGCATGCTCACCAAGAGGTTTTTCAAATTCAAAATTTTTTAGATATCTAATAAATGATTTTATATGGCTTGCTCCAGTTCCTGCTTGTAATTTCGTTGAAAAGTCTTTAGGTGCCCCCATTTCTAAAGTAATAGCTTTTGCAATATCAGACCATCTTTTTTTATAAAGTTCATATAGTTTTTCTAACAATTTAATTCTTTCTTCTTTCTGAGAAAATCCCCAAGTGCTAAATGCTTTTTTTGCAGATGATACAGCTAAATCAATATCTTGCTTGCTACCCAATGATATAACAGCGCAAACTTCTTCATTTGAAGGGTCAATAACATCTATATTTTTTGGGTTTTTAGGTTCTATCCATTTACCATTAATATAAAAATTTTTTTTATCCAACATCGCGAGAAAGTATCTTATCTTTTTACTTTTGCAAATAAATTTGTTAGTTCGTAAATAATAGTTGCTGCTGCTAAAGATGTGACCTCGGCATGATCGTATGCCGGCGACACTTCTACAACATCTGCTGAAATTAAGTTGAGACCCGATAAACCTCTTATTACATTTACAATTTCCCTGGTCGTCATACCTGCTATTTCAGGTGTTCCCGTTCCAGGTGCATATGCGGGATCTAATACATCTATATCGATTGAAAGATACAAAGGATTTCTTCCAACCCTTTTTTTTATCCTGTTAACAATTTTATCAATTCCTTCTGTTTGAAATTCGTCACAATGAATAATTTTAAAACCAAAATTTTCATCATTTTTTATATCGTCTCTACTATAAAGTGGGCCTCTAATACCTACATGCATTGAAGCATTATCTAAAAATAGATTCTCTTCCCGTGCTCTTCTAAACGGAGTTCCGTGTGTATAAGGTGCTCCAAAATAAGTATCCCATGTATCTAAATGGGCATCAAAATGTAAAAGTGCAACAGGCCCATTATTTATTTTATTTACTGCTCTTAAAAGTGGAAATGCAATCGTGTGGTCTCCACCCATACTAATAATTCCTTTAGTTTGATTAAGTAGGTCTAAGGCACCTATTTCAATTTGTTTTATTGCCTCTTTAATATTAAATGGATTACAAGTAATGTCGCCTGCATCAGCAACTTGTTGTACTTTGAAAGGCTCAACATCGTAACTTGGATGATAGTTTGTTCTAAGATGTCTAGATGCTTGTCTAATACTTTGAGGACTAAATCTTGCGCCCGGTCTGTAGCTAGTACCAGCATCAAATGGAATACCAACAATAGCAATGTCACAATTTTCAACATCTCTTAACTCTGGTAATCTTGCAAACGTATTAGGACCTGCAAATCTAGGCACTTTAGTGCCACTAACCGGCTGAATTGGATTTTTATTTCTAGGTTTTTTCATTTATATTTAGTTATGAAATTTTTAAAAATAATTCTTTTATTTCTTTTATTAATTTCACCTTGTAATGCTAACACAATATACAATTTAATCAAAATACCAAACTTGTCTATATATCAAAGCAAAACGTCAAATGGACTTAAATATTTGAATACCTTAAAACCTTTTCAGGTTGGTATAAGAAATGATAATGTTACATGTTTTGAATCAAGTATTAAAAATATTGATAAAAAATTCAATTTAATAAATGAAAATTTTAAAAAATACAGTTCAGATTTTTTAAAAAAAATAAATTTAAAATATATAGTTATATGTGAAGATCTTTCAGTTTCCGGAATTGGTGCAGCTGGTGTACCAAATATTAAGGTAAAAACTCTAATAATTGACTTAAATTTCAATGAAAAATTTTTTGAAAGAATTATTCATCATGAAATTTTTCATATGATTAATGATTCTTATAAAATGTATTTTTTAGAGGATGAATGGAAAGATTTAAATCAAAAAGGTTTTAAATATGCAAAATGCTCAACTTGTACAGACAAAATTAATTTGGAGGCAATAAAAAAAACTGAGGGTTTTTTTACAGAATATTCAATGACAACTGCTTCGGAAGATATGGCTGAAGTATTTTCCTTTATTATGAAAAATGGAGAATATTTAGAACATAAATCTTTAAATGATCCAATATTAAAAAATAAAATTTCATTTATAAAAAAAAATGTTCTTAAAATAGACAATAATTTTAATTTCTAAAAAAATGATAACAAAAATTAAACAATCAGCATCAGAAAAAATTTTATTAGTTTTCATTTTAATATTAGGAATTGGATCACTATTTGCATTTTTAATAATTAAAAATAAGTGTTTATTTGTAAAAAATTATAATCCTTACGAACTAAGCTTTGATAAACCTGAAAATATTGCAGTATTAAATACAAATTGTGGAAATGTTATAATAGAGTTAAGACCTGATCTCGCCCCTAATTCTGTAAAAAGATTTAAAATGTTAATTAAATCTGGAATGTACAACGATGTAGCTTTCCATAGAGTAATAAAAAATGTTTTAGTTCAATCCGGAGATCTGCAGTTTGGTAAAAAAGATAATTTGGATTATACATATATAGGAACAGGCAAGTCTGGTTATGGTAGTATAAAATCTGAACTAAATAAAAAATTTGAATTTAAAAAAGGAAGTGTAGCACTCGCTAGAACTGACAAACTTAACACTGAGGATAGCCAGTTTTTTATTTTATTAGAAGATGCACCTTTGTATGAAGGTGAATACTCTCCATTAGGAAAAGTAGTGTACGGTTTGGATGTTTTAAAAAAAATAAAGTACAATGATAAAGTTGAATATGTGCTTAGACCAGATTTTATAAATACTTTTAAAATGCTTGAATAAACTAATTAACTAAAGGTTTCCCAGTAGCAAGTGTATGTTTTATTCTGTCCTGTGTCTTTTTTGTTTGTATCAGTTTCATAAAAGACTCAAGTTCCAATTTGTACATATCATCATCATTTAAAACTTTGTCAACTGTAGTATCTCCTCCGCTAAGAACATTTGCAAGCTCTTTTCCAACTTCAAAACCATGGTCAAAAATAACTTTATCATTATAAAGTTTTTCTAATATTTTTATCATTTTTTCCTTAACAACTTTTCCAGTTAAATTAAACTTACATTCTTCAGGTGGTTTGAAGTTACTTTGTTCTTGGATTAACTTCTTAGAAACTTCGAATAAACTATTTCTATTCATTACTTTTTTGTCTTCTGGTCTTAAAAATTTCAGAGGTTCGGCCTCAACTGTAGAAGTTGCGGTTGTTGCGTATCCAATTATATTAAATACTTTTAAGGGTGCATAATCTGGATCATTCTTAGCTTCTTTGGTTTGAGACCACCTATGCAAAACCTCTTTACAGCCACCACCAGCTGGTACAAGTCCAACCCCTGTTTCTACCAAGCCCATGACAATATTGGTATGAGAAACTACAAAATTAGATTGAATTGCTACTTCTTCTCCACCACCTAAAACCAATCCTGATGGCGCGGATATAACTGGATGATCTGAATATTTTAAATGTTTACAAGTATCTTGAAAATACTTTATGAATTTTTCGATTGATTTAAAATCACCTTTATCAGCAAAATTCATCGTATAAGTTAAATTAACTCCTGCAGAAAACTGCATGCTTTCATTTATAATAATTAAAGGTTTGTCTGTTGCATTTTTTAAAGCATCCATTGAATCATAATCTAAAGCACAAGCTTTTGTGGTAAATTCAACAATATTAAAATCTTTAAATCTATAAATATCGGCAGATTTATTTTTATCTAATTTTATAGCTTTTGGTTTTATTTTTCCTAAAGTTTCAATGCTGGTATAAAGCTGTCTTTCACCATAAAAATTTTCATTTTTAGTTTTTTCTAAATTTTTAAGAAAGTTATTATTTTCAAAATTTTCAATACGACCAAAAAAATTTTTTACACCAATTGATTTTAGCATTTCAAAAGGCCCCATAGCCCAATTAAAGCCGAGTCGCATCGCTTCATCAATATCATTGAATCTATTTGTAATATCTGGAACTAGCGACGATGCATATTTTATTATTTTAGAAATAACTGACCATGCGTACTCTCCATACTTGTCCTTTCTGTTGATTAATAAATTTAAATTTACAGTATCAATCCCCAAATCAATTTTTTTTGTAGGAAAATATTCTCCTGTTTCAAGATTAATTGCTTCCAGTATTTTTTGATTATTTTCTTTATTCATTCTATAAAAACCACCCTTGCCTTTTCTGCCGGTATACCCAGTTTGAATTAGTTTTGTAACTAATGGGATTTCTTTAGCTACATTTTGAAATGGATCATTTTTAGACAGTTCTTTAACAAAACTTTTTAGTACGTCTGACATTAAATCTATACCAATTAGATCGTATAGGCCAAAAACTCCAGTTTTTGGAATACCCATAGGTCTACCGAAAACTGCATCTGCTTCTTCAATAGAAAGCTTTAATTTAAATGCTTCCGTCATAGCAACTTGCATTGCAAAAACTCCAATTCTATTGCCTAAAAAACCTGGCGTGTCATTACAAATAATAGCTCCCTTTCCAAGTTCTCTTTCACAAAAAATTTTTAAAGAATTAATTTTATCTAAGTCATTATTTTCATTTTTAACTATTTCTAATAAACCCATATATCTGACTGGATTAAAAAAGTGTGTAATACAAAAATCTTTTTTCTCTTCGTCGGCAAGTTTTTCGGATAAAACCTTAATTGGAATTGAAGATGTATTAGATGAGACAATTGCACCTTGTTTTCTAAATTCGAATATTTTTTTATAAATATTATGTTTAATATCTATTCTCTCTACTACCGCTTCAACAATCCAGTCTGCTTCTTTTACAACATCAAAATCATCGTTGATATTTCCTACTTTAATATTATCAATTTTTGATTTATCAATTAAAAGCGGAGGTCTAGACTTAAGAATTTTTTCTCTTGCTTTAGTGCTTATATCTGTTGTTAAATCTAATAAAGTAACTGGTACATTAGCATTACATAAGTGGGCTGCTATACCTGAACCCATAGTTCCTGACCCAATTATTACAACTTTTTTAATATCCATAAGACTTAATTTTTATCTATTAATACCTCTGATACGCTCAGATCTTCTTCTTAACAGTTCTGCCGTAACAAGTATTAATGTAGAAAGGATAATTAGGCAGGTTGCGACAGCAAGTATAGTTGGACTTAACTGTTCTCTTAATCCAGTCCACATTTGAATTGGAATGGTTGTATTATCAAGTCCAGCTAAAAATAAAACAACTACAACTTCATCAAAAGATGTAACAAAGGCAAAAAGACCGCCTGAAATAACGCCTGGTAAAATTAATGGTAAGGTTATTTTCATAAAAGTATTTACAGGATCGCTTCCCAGACTTGATGCTGCTCTAGTAACACTATGATCAAATCCTGACAATGTAGCTGTTACTGTTATTACTACAAATGGAGTTCCCAAAACTATATGTGCTAAAACAATTCCTGTGTGTGTTGCGGCTAGTCCAACTTTTGCCATGAAAAAAAATATTGCTACACCTGAAATGATTAATGGAACAATCATTGGTGAAATCAAAGTTGCCATAATTATTCCTTTGTAAGGCATGTGTCTACTACTCAAACCAAGTGCTGCTACAGTACCAAGTATAACAGAACCTAAAGTGGCGAATATTGCAATAATAAAACTATTTTTAGCTGCAAGTCCCCAAGGGTTTTTTGTTCCATAAATCATATCTACATACCATCTTAAAGAAAAAGCGTCAGGATCAAGTCTTTTCATTCCGTCTGAAAAAACTAAAAACTCCTCAGCATTAAAAGATAATGGAAATATTACGAATAATGGAGCTATTAAGAAGAAAAATACACAAGTACAGACAGCCAAATAAAAATAATGCCAAATTCTATAATGTGTTTCTGTATATTTTGGTAATGCCATATCTATCCCAATTTAATGTTATCAACTCCTACAAGTTTATTATAAACCCAATAAATAGCTAAGACACCAGTCAATAACATTAGCCCCATTGCTGATGCAAAGCTCCAATCTAAAGTACTTTTCATATGAAAAGCTATATGGTTACTAATTAGTGTTCCGGATGCTCCCCCAACCAAAGCTGGAGTAATATAATATCCAATAGCGAGTATAAAAACTAACAAGCAACCAGCACCTATTCCAGGGATGGTTAGAGGGAAATAAACCTTCCAAAATGCTACAAAAGGAGTTCCACCTAAGGATTTTCCTGCTCTCATCAAACTAGGAGAGATAGTTTTCATAACACTATAAAGCGGCAACACCATGAATGGTAAAAGGATTTGAGTCATTGCAACATATGTGCCAACCTTGTTATACATCATCTCAGGCCTATTATCGTCAGCTACAAGACCTATCCAGACAAAAAAATCATTAACGATTCCTTGTTGCTGTAATAAAATCATCCAACTTGCAGTTCTGACGAGCAAAGATGTCCAAAAAGGTAATAGAACACAAATCATTAATAAATTACTATATTTCATTGGGAGTGTTGCTAATAAATGTGCAATTGGGTAAGCCATTAAAAAACAAAAAACTGTAACAAAAAAAGCTACCTCAACAGTTCTTACCCATAGAATTTTGTGAATTCTTCTATCTTCAGAAACTTGAACAATTTTTCCATCCTCATTTTCATACATATCCATACCTTTAAGATATTTTGAATAACTATAAGCGGGCGCTCTTCTTTTAAGTGCTCTCCAATATTCTACGTCTGCCCATCGTTTATGGACCGCCATTATTTGTTCTTTATAATTTCCTTCCTCAAATTTTGTAATTTTTCTCTTTAATTTTTTTAAAATACTTTTAAAACCATTTTTTTCATAATTTAATTGTGTAGCTAATTTTCCAAAAGTTTTCTCTTCTACTAATTTTTTATAGTCTAAGTAAAATCCTTCAAAAACTTCTTCTGGTGGTAGCTGTTTTCCATCCCATTGTTCCATTGCTTTATATGTTTTAGGAAGCATATTCGTAACCATTCGATCATCTATACTTCTAAAAAGCATGTCGCCTATTGGAAATACATATGTGATTACTAAAAATAACAATAAAGGACATACAAGTAAAAAAGCTTTTATTTTATTTTTTTTCTCTGCTTTTTTTAGACTCTCTTCTAGAGGTATTCCGTCAGTGGTTAAAATTTTTTGTGTTTCGCTGCTCATAAATAAAAAGGGCGGTTAATAAATAACCGCCCTTAAATATATTATATAATTTTAAAGTTTAAAACTTAAAATTATAGACCTGCTTTCATAGCTTCCCATTTCTCGCCGATCTCAGTACCGTTATCAGCCCAGAATAGTGGGTCAACTAAGAAGTAGTTTTTTGTATTTTGTGGTGCTGTTGGCATATGTGGTACCATGTTAGTCTTACCATCTTTATACCAAGGCTCTCCTTTTTTCATCACATCAATAGATGATTTTCTCCAAGGAGCATAAGCAATGTATTTAGCACTTCCTGCTAGACCTTCTGTACTTGTCATCATTGCTAAAGCTTTTTTAGCATCGCTTTCGTTTGGTCCACCTTTTACTAATACAAAGTATTCGTAATCAAGTCCTTGACCGTCCCAAACTTGAACGATTGGAGCGCCTTCACCAACTGTAGCGTTGAAAAATCTTCCGTTCCAACCAGTTGCCATTACAACTTCACCACTCATTAATAGTTCTGGTGGTTGAGCACCTGCAGACCAAAATACACATCCACCGTTTGGATCTGTGCAAAGTTTTTTGATCTTATCTAAAGCTCTTTGAATACCTTTTTCAGATTCTAAAGCTTTATAAATTTTTGCTCCACCTTTTCCTGGTTTAATACCATCTGCAGCTAAAGCGATTTCTAAGTTCGTTAAAGCGCTTTTGTAGATAGCTCTTTTTCCAGGGAATTTTTTAGTGTTAAAGAAATCTTTTATAGTTTTTGGTTTACCTTTAACATTTTTACTATTGTAAGCGTAATTCCAAGAATATAAAATATTTCCTACAGCACATTTTGATGGCATGCTAGTAAAGAAATCTTTACTTGCTGGAGTTCCATCTGGTGCAGCTGGGAAATCTTTGTCGAAATCAAATTCTACAAATAATCCTTCGTCACAACCAGTTATAGTATCCATAGCGAAAACATCTATGATGTCCCACACTATAGCTCCTGCTTCTTTTTGTGCTTTAATTTCTGATAATCCACCAGAGTAGTCTACCCAATCAATAGGTACACCTAGTTTTTTTGCTGTAGGATCACCATAACCTAACTTTTGAGACTCTGTATACGCTCCACCCCAAGATGCAACAACAACTGCAAATGCTGATGTAGTAATAGAAAGAGCAAAAGTCAAAGTAAGTAATAGTTTACTTAATTTTTTCATTTATCCTCCGTTTAAACGTTTTTTTAAAAGAGAGATTACAACAAGATATAACAAAGGAGTCAACAAGCCATTTGCTAAAATTAAGCTTTATTTTACTGATAGATATTTACTTTTTTTTACTTAGAGTTTATTTCGGGTCTAAGGCTCTAGCATCAAAGCTGTTCCAGCTGACATTAATTTCGTTTCCAAGTTTTATTTCCATATTAGCTGAACTATTAGGTACTTTTAAAATAAAATCATTATTACCAAGCAAGTTAAGTCTTACTCTTGTATGATCACCATGATAAATAACTTCTTCAATTTTACCCTTAAAATTATTTTCCATTTTTTCATCGGTATTTATTAAAGCCCTTTCAGGTCTTAAGGATACAATAGTTTTTTCACCACTTGATTTTACTGTTATTGGATTAGCCAAAATTTCAGATCCATCATTCAGTTTTACTTTACATTTATCTTTTGAAAAATCTGTAACTTGACCTGAAAATCTATTATTTTCTCCAATAAATTCTGCTACAAAAGAATTTACTGGTTCTTCATAAAGCTTATCTGGTGATGAAAGTTGTTGAACTTTTCCGTCGTTGAAAACTGCAATTCTGTTTGACATTGTTAATGCTTCGCCTTGGTCATGTGTAACGTATACTACTGTAACACCAATACTTTCATGTATATGTTTAATTTCATATTGCATACTTTCTCTAAGGTTTTTGTCTAGGGCACCTAGAGGTTCATCCATAAGTACTACCGCAGGATCAAAAACTAGTGCTCTTGCAACAGCAACTCTTTGTTGTTGTCCTCCAGATAATTGTCCTGGCATTCTATTTTCAAATCCTGACAGAGATACCATTGACAAAGCTTTATCAATTTTTTTATCAGCATCTTCTTTTGAAACTTTTCTAACTCTTAATGGAAAAGCTAAATTTTCGTAAACTGTCATATGTGGAAACAAAGCATAATTTTGAAAGACCATTCCAATCCCTCTTTTGTGAGGTGGAATATTTGATATAGGATTATTATCTAAATATATTTCTCCATTTGTAGGAGTTTCGAAACCTGCTAACATCATCAAACAAGTTGTTTTACCAGAACCAGATGGTCCTAACATGGTAATAAATTCACCTTCTGCAATATCTAAATTTAAATCTTTGACAACTAAAACTTTTCCGTCGTAGCTTTTATCGACTTTGTCAAACCTAACGAATTGTTCGTTCTTTGGCATGGTGATTTAAAACATTTGTTGGAATTTTTTTCAAGTTATTATTTTATGTGTAAATCTCTTGAAAAATTGCAAAAAAGTTCACTTCCTTGCTCAGTTACCCTTATAGATTCTGATGCTTCTACTCCCCATTCTCCAAATTGCATTACCGCAATCATATGAAAACAAACATTGGGTTGTAATACTGTCATGTCTCCTTTGTATATGTTTAAAGTATGTTCACCCCAGTCAGGAGGGTAGCCAATGCCTATTGAATATCCAGTTCTAGATTCTTTTTTAATATTATATTTATCTAAAACTCCCCAAAACTTTTGCGCAACATCATCAGCTGTATTTCCTGGTTTAGTTGCTTCAATACCTGCGTTTAAAGCTTCATTAGTTGCCTTCATTGCATCAATTTTTTTTTGCTCTGGTTTACCTAGCTGTACAGTCCTTGCCATCGGACAGTGGTATCTTTTAACAACACCTGATAGTTCTACAATTGTTGCTTCTCCTTCAATAAATTTCTCATCGGTTGCTGTTAAATGGGATGCTGATGTGCCTTTTCCTGTTGGTAATAATGTTGCTATACTGGCATACTCTCCACCAACTTCTTTTGTTCCTCTAAAAAGTGCTCTTTGAATTTCACCAACAGCGTCACACTGTCTAACACCTGGATTTATTGTTTCCACTGCTACTTTCATTGCTTCTTGAGATATTTTAGCTGCATTTTTCATATATTCAATTTCAGCATTAGATTTAATTAATCTAACCCAATTAACCAATCTTTCAGAATCTTTTATCTCTGCATTAGGAAGTCCTTGTTTTAATTTCTCATAACAAAAAGCAGTAAAGTAATGACTATCCATTTCAACTCCAATCTTCAATTTATCCCATCCTCTTTTTTTAATTAATTTTATTAAAGAATCGTAAGGATGTATTGGCCATGTGTGAATATATTTTTCATCGTAAACGATAATATTTTCATTTTTTAAATATGTTTTTATATATGCGCCGCCTGCGTCTTGAGCTCTTACAAAACACAAAGGTTCTTCACAATCTATATGTACAATTACACATTGAGAGTAATAAAAAGACCAAGCGTCATAGCCAGTCAGATAGTTCATATTATTAGTGTCTTGAGAAATAAGTAACTCAATGCCTTTTTTTTGCATTAAATTTTTAGTCTTTATTAATCTTTCTTGATATTCTTTTTTTGAAAATGACATTTTAATATTAATAGATTTTTTAATAGTATAGTTTAATAAAAAGTTTCTTCAAGAAAAGGGGCAGCTTTATCAATTTGACGCTATTTTTTATAAAATTTAATTAATTTTTTTTGTTAAAAAGTTTCCCAAAACCCTTAATTGAACTATTTTTTCCAATATTTTCGAGCGTATCCCATATTAGGGCTTGATTGCTTGAGAGAACAATTTTTTTTATTTTTTTCTCTAATCTGTCCAATATTGATAAAATTGGCAAAGCAGTACATGAAACAAAAAGCGCATCAGCATTTTTATGATCCATTTTTGATAAAACCTTGAACAAATACTCCGGATCAACTTTGCCAATATCTATGTCAGAACTTATATCAAAATACGAATTTGAAGTAATAATAAAATTTTTCTTTTTAAAGAAGCTCACAACTTCATCATTTAATTTTTTAGGATAAGGGGTAAATAAAGATATTTTTTTTATATTCATTTTTTTTAAAGCTTTTAAGGCTGCGGTGCTTGGAGTAGTAACTTTAGCATTTGGTTTTGCTCTTTTAATTTTTTTTTCAATTGCTTTATAACCAGCTGCAATTGTTCCTGATGTGCATCCATAAACTATACAGTCTATTTTTTGATCTGGTAATATTTCTTTTGTAACGTTTGTTAAGTCTTTTGACATCTTAATAAGATTTTTACTTGTTAAAGGATTATAACATTTAATTCTATTAACAAAAAAATCTATTTTTTTTCCATTTATTACATTTGAAAAATCCTTTTCAATAATAAAATCACTTGCTAGCGCGATTAAACCAATTCTTGGATTCGGTTTTTTTAAATATTTGGGTTTAATTTTTTTTAAATTCATAATTTCTAAAGTTAAGATAACCAAAAATTAATAAAAGTCCCAGTGAAAAAGGATATACTATACCTTTATTTGGTCTATTTAAATTTTCAATCTTCAGTTCACTTATTATATCGCCAGTCTCTAGACCTTCTTTTTTAGCTAAACCATTCCATTTTATTGTATCAACTATTGTTTTTTCATTATCCTGAACTAAGTTTAGCCCATAATCTTCTAGGGTATACTTTGTTTTGAAGGAATTTTTTTTTATAACAAATAGTTTGTACCTATCTCCATATTCACTTGGTCTAGTAATTCGTATGTGTACCTCTTTATTTGGTTCTAATTCAAGTAATTTAGTTTCATTCAAATCCTTGAAATTGTACTTGGGATAAATTTTATTTAGAGCAAATTCAGGAGATAAAAGAGATATAGATATAATTAAAAATATTATAATTTCAAACCATCTTAATTTATTAAACATCCATCTTTGTGTTGCTGATGTAAAAACTAATATTCCAATTAGTGAGGTAAAAATTACAATTATTGCATGCCAAATATTTTCAATTCCAATAAGTAATAATTCGTGATTAAACAAAAATACAATTGGTAATACTCCTGTTCTTAAACTATACCAAAAAGCCTGAACGCCTGTTTTAAGAGGATCTCCTCCTGAAATACCGGCCGCTGCATAAGATGCGAGACCTACGGGTGGAGTAACATCTGCCATTAAACCAAAATAAAAAACAAATAAATGTACAGCAATCAATGGGAATATAAAGCCTGATGCATTACCAACATCGACTAATACCATGGACATTAGCGAAGCAACAACAACATAATTTGCTGTAGTTGGGAGTCCCATTCCAAGCAATAAACACAAAATTATTGTTAAAAATATTAATATTATTACATTATCCTTCGCAACGGCTTCGATTACTATTATTAAGTTTGTACTTAGACCAGTTGATCCTACTGCCCCAACAATTATTCCAGCTGTTGCTATTGCTATTCCTACCGCAACCATATTTATTGCACCTTTTTCAAATCCAACTATTGTTTGATTAAACCAAATTTTAAAACCATCTGTATAATCACCATTTTTTGATGATTTTATAATTTTGTTTATTAAATTAACTCCAACTAATGCAATAGTTGCATAAAATATAGAATATGATGCAGTCAGTCTAAGATAGGTTAATAAATATATTAATACAAAAATTGGAATTAAAAAGTGTAAACCTGATAAAAATGTTTCTTTTAAATTTGGAACATCCTTTTCTTCCATTCCTCTTAAGTTAAGTTTTAATGCCTCTAGGTGAGATATATAAAATAATGCAATATAAGAAATTATTGCAGGCAAGAATGCATGTTTAACAATTTCAAAATATGTAACTCCAATAAAACTAGCCATTACAAAAGCTGCGGCACCCATAACAGGTGGCATAATCTGGCCATTAACTGATGATGAAACTTCTATTGCTCCAGCTTTTTCTTTTGAGAATCCTGTTTTTTTCATTATTGGAATAGTAAAAGTTCCAGTAGTAACAGTATTTGCAACCGAAGATCCTGAGATCATTCCTGTCATGCCTGAACCAAGTATTGCTGCTTTAGCAGGTCCTCCTCTCATTTTTCCTACTAGAGAAAAGGCTAAGTCCAGAAAATACTGTCCACCTCCAGCTGTTTCAAGCAAAGCTCCAAATAATACAAATAGAAAAATAAAATCAACCGAAACTCCAATCGGAATTCCAAATATAGCTTCTTGGTCAAACCATTGAAATCCAACCAATCTTTTAAGTGAAAGACCTCCATGAGAAATTATATCTGGCGCATATTTGCCAAAATATGAAAAAATTAGAAAACAAACTGCTATAACTACTAAAGGAACGCCTATTACTCTTCTTGTCGCTTCTAACAGAATTAAAATTCCAAATATTCCAATAATTAGCTCGATTGGTAAAACAAAATTTTCACCTATATTAATTTTTAATAAAATACCACCCCTGTCTACTAGTTGGTCATAAAAAAAATAAATATAAAGGCAACAAAATGCTCCGGCTATACTTATTAAGATATCAACAATTGATATTTTTTTTGATTTAGAAAATGGAAATATCAAAAACGCTAAAAGTAGAGCAAAACCCAAATGAATGGCTCTTGCGGGCAAACCTTTAAACATTCCAAAATTAAACATGAATGGAAATGGTGAAGCATACCAAAGTTGAAATAAAGACCAAATTATTGCAATAGCAGCAACAATTTTTAAATGAAGTCCAGTAAGCTTTTTAGTAGGTGATAAATCATCACTAATTTTATTATCTATATTAGTGTTCATTTTTTGATCCATAATAGAGATGATACTCTACAATAAAAAAAGGCCCAACTAATATTGGGCCTTTTTAGAATTTAATTTAAGGTTAAATTACATTAATCCAGCTTCTTTGTAATATTTAATAGCACCTGGATGTAATGGAGCTGACAAACCGTCAGCTATCATATTTTTCTTTTCCAAAGGCCCAAAAGCTGGGTGCTGTTTTCTAAAATCATCAAAATTTTCGAATACAGCCTTTGTTACTAAATAAACAAGTTCTTCTGAAACATCTGCACTAGTTACAACAGTAGCTTTTACACCAAAAGTTGTTACATCTTTTTTCTGTCCTGTGTAAGTTCCAGCTGGAATAGTTGCTGCAGCGTAGTAATCTGCTCCATCAATTAGTCCTTGAACTGGTCCTCCCACTAAATTAATAGGAAGTGCTTTTGCACCACAAGTAGCTGCTTGCTCCATAGCTCCATTTGGAAAACCTACTGAATATCCAAATGCATCTATTTTTCCATCACATAGTGCTTTTACTTGTTCAGATGAAGTTAATTCTGTTACTGATTTAAAGTAACCATTATCGACTCCCATAGCTTTCATTAGTTCTTCCATAGTTCCTCTTTGTCCAGAACCTGGGTTACCTATATTAACAACCTTTCCTTTTAGACCTTTAAAATCTTTTACTTTAGCTTTTTTTCTTGCCCAAATTTGAAAAGGTTCGTTATGAACTGAAAAAACTGCTCTCAAATTAGAAAACTTTTTTCCTTCCCATTTACTTGAACCGTTGACAGCATGAAATTGCCAGTCAGATTGTGCTACACCAAATTGAAACTCACCATCTTTGATTTGACCAATGTTATAATTAGATCCTCCAGTTGATGGAGCAGTACATCTGTAAGCTTTGGCAGATCCTTTTTTTCTACCATGTTCTTTACTGATTGCCGACTTATGCAACATTTTACATATAGCGTTACCAGTTTGGAAGTAAACTCCAGTTGGTCCGCCTGTCCCTATCGTAAAAAACTCTGCAGATTTTGCTACACTACTTAAAGATAAAGTTGCAACAAAAAGTAATAGAGCACTCGATAGGATTGATATTATTTTTTTCATTTTCCCTCTCTTGTACTGTTTTTTATATTAGTATTTTAGCAAAAATCTAATATTCGAGTCTAGCTAGCAATAGTTCTTTTTAGGTTTATTTTGCTGATTCTGCCCACTCTTTTAATCTTTTTGTACCCTCAATAATGTTTGGTGCATATTTACTTATTATATTGAAATCAATGTCTTTGCTTTTATTAACTTGTTGCATAAAACTCTCTCCATTAAAATCAGTAAAACTTAATCTTGCGATCATTTTATTTTTAGAAATTCCAAAATTAGATCCAGGCAAAAGAGCAACTCCAGTTTTTTCTAATAAGTTTTTGCACATCGCACTTGAGCTAGTGAAATTTTTGTTTAAAAATTCAGGCATTATGTAAAATCCACCTTCAGGTTTATTAACAATAACATTGTTTGATTTTAAATTACTATAGACATATTCCCCAATACTCTTAAGTATATTATTACAAATATTTATATAATTAGAATGATCTTTCTCATATGCTGAAATAGCAGCATATTGAATTGGAGAACTTACCGATGAAAATGTTTCACTTGCGAGAACACTAAGTTTTATTTTAATTTCATTTAGATTATCGGGAATTATAAAGTGGCCAAGTCTCCACCCTCCTGCAGCACACCATTTACTTAAACCTGTACTTATAATTGTTTTTTCTGGGCAGAACTCTGAGATTGATTTGAAATCTTTATTAAAACTGAGCTCAGAATAAATTTCATCTGATAACACTATAACTTTATATTTTTTTACTATCAAAGCTATCTCTTTTAAGTTTTTACATATTTGCCCTGAAGGATTATTTGGTGAGTTAATAAATAAAAGATAATTCTTTTCTTTATTTTGAGTGATAATTTTTTCTATTTCATCGGCAGTTGGAAACCAATTATTCTCTATTTTAGTATTTATCCAATGAACTTTATTTCTTCCAAGAATTGCTTGTGGTTCATAAGATACCCAACTAGGTGCTGGTAATATTATATCACCTTCAAAAAGAATATTTAACAAAAACATAAGCTCTTTTGTACCTGGGCCGATAATCACATTTTCGTCTTTATATTTATAATTTTTTTTCTTTGATGTATATTTTGCTACAGCTTTTCTTAGTTCTAATAATCCCTGCATTGGTAAATATTTATTTTGATGAGAATTATTTTTAAGCTCAGCTGTAATACTCTTAGGTATATCAAATGGAGATTGACCAAAACCAAATTTAAATATTCTTTTTCCCTCTTTTTCTAACTTTTTAGACTCTTCATTTATTAATAGTGTGGAAGATGGTTTTAATTTATTTACTTCGTCTTTAATCATTCAATAATTCTATTTTATTTACATATTCCATTAAAATCCCTCTATTTGCCAGCGCAATTTTGCTATTGAAAAACCAATTTAATCATCATTAAATCGACTTTTTATAAATTGATAACAAAAATAGAGGTAAAATGAAAAAAATAATCTTAGCTGCTTTTTTGTTTGTTTCGACAATGTCAACAAATACATTTGCAGATATTAAAATGGGAATCATTTTGGGATTTACTGGTCCTATTGAGTCTCTTACACCGGCAATGGCTGGTTCAGCTGAATTAGCTTTTAAAGAAGCTTCAGACTCTGGTGCTTTGCTGGGTGGTAAAAAAATAAGCGTGACTAGAGCTGACTCAACATGTGTGGACTCTGCTGCCGCAACATCCGCTGCAGAAGGATTAGTTTCTGCTGGTGTGGTTGCAATTATGGGCGCAGACTGCTCGGGAGTTACTGGGGCAATTGCTACAAACGTAGCTGTGCCTAATGGAGTTGTCATGATTTCACCATCTGCTACTTCTCCTGGATTGACTGATTTAGCAGACAAAGGATATTTCTTCAGAACTGCACCATCAGATGCAAGAGGAGGACAAATACTGGCTGATATTACTAGAGACAGAGGTGTAAAAAGTGTAGCAGTAACATATACAAACAATGATTACGGAAAAGGTTTGGCAGATGTTTATGCTGCAGCTGCAAAAGCGCATGGGATAAAAGTTACTACAGTAACTGCTCATGAAGATGGAAAAGCAGATTACTCTGCTGAAGTTGCAACTTTGGCTTCGGCAGGTGGAGATGCTGTTGCGGTAATTGGTTACCTGGACCAAGGTGGAAAAGGTATTATTCAAGGATCTCTAGACTCTGGTGCTTTTGATAAATTCATACTATCAGACGGAATGATTGGGGATTCATTAACTGATGCTTTTGGAAAAGATTTAAATAAATCTTTTGGTTCTCTACCAGGTTCAACTGGAAAAGGAGCTGGAGTATTTGCTAAAGTTGCAAAAGCAGGTGGAATAGACTCTTCTGGTCCATACACTGGTGAATCATATGATGCAGCTGCACTAATTACTTTAGCTATGCAAGCAGGTGGAAAAGCAGATAGAGCTACTATTCAAAAAAATGTTATGTCTGTTGCTAATGCTCCTGGAACAAAAATTTATCCGGGTCAGCTAAAAAAAGGTTTAGAGCTTTTAGCTAAAGGAAAGGCAATAAACTATGAAGGTGCTACAGCTGTAGAATTTACAGAAGTAGGTGAAGCTTTTGGGTCTTTTTTAGAAAAAGAAATCAGAGGTGGAAAATTTAAAACTAAAAAACAAAGATAATCTTTGAAATTTATAGACCTCAGCAGTTTTTACTGCTGAGGTTTTTTTATTTAAATATATTTGTTAAAACATAAAAAATTAAAAAAAACATAAATATAATAATTAAAATATTAATTATTTTCCATATTTTTTTACTCACTAAATATTTAGATAAATATTTAGATAAATATCCCAATACAAAAAAAAATATAAATGAAGCTAAAGAAGCTCCAATTCCAAATAATAATTTATCATTAATCTCAAAAGATTTTGAAAAATTACCGAGAAAAAAAACAGTATCAGAATAAACATGTGGATTCAAATATGTAAAACTTAAAGTTTTAAAAATAGTTTGAAATAAATATTTTTTATCAACTTTAGAATTTATTTTAATTTCTTGATTAATTGTTTTAATCTTGGTCCATATAAAATATGTTAAGAATAGTATTAAAAAAACATTTAAAATTAATTCTAATAAAGAAGAAAAAAAATTATTGAAATAATGAAATAAAAAAATCCCTAAAAAAATTAATAAAAGGTCTGATATTGCACAAATCAGACATACAATAAATATATATTGCTTTTTTAAACCTTGTTCTATTACAAATATATTTTGAGCTCCAATTGCTAATATTAAACTTAGACTGGTGAAAAAACCCAGTAATAGAAAACTCATTTTTTACTGAGCAATTCAGCTCTTAGGGTAGTTGCAACAATTAAAATCATAAGAGGTATACATATTAAATTCATTATTTTCCAACTAGTAAGCACAATCAAAATTCCAGCTGATAAACTTCCTAAAGCATGTACACTAAATACGATAAAATCATTTAAACCCTGAGCTTTAAATTTTTCTTCTTCTTTATAAGTAAGAGCTAGTAAGCTAGTGCCAGATATAAATAAAAAATTCCATCCAAAACCTAAAAAAACCAATGAAAACAAGTAATTAAAAAAAGTTTGATCAAAAAAACTTGCTACTACAGTTATGCTGTAAAGAAATACACCAGCATACATTATGTTGCTATGACCAAATTTTTTAATTAAATTTCCAGTTATCAAAGATGGTAGAAACATTGCTACAACATGAAACTGTATAACCAAACCTGTTTTGCTTAAACTCATTTTTTCCATTACGTGCATGCTTAATGGGGTTGCCGTCATCAAAAAGGTCA
>MDTA01197145.1_pt1 | contig 31869 bp, 28 predicted proteins | sample 811151 | NCBI WGS metagenome assembly MDTA01 (sample SAMN05326648, study PRJNA326480) | marine metagenome | isolation source: seawater | place: Indian Ocean: South | collected 2010
TTAGCGAGGTTTCGTTCGACCAACAATTGGACGAACAAGCACTTGCCCGATACAAAGGCGCTAACGCGTTTGCGCAAAGATACTGCGAGCACCTGGAGCAGACTTATCTTGCGAAGTCACCACTCGCATTGATGCCGGAGCTCCGGCAATTCTATCAACTGACACAAGCACAGAAATTGCGACACATCACCGGTCTAATCCATTAAGCTTCTTGGGGTTCTCGTGCCGGTCCCCATCCAAATGACAAATCAACACTTCACGGTCGAAGAGGTCAACGCTCTGATCCCGGAGCTCAAATCGATATTCAGGCGTATTGTCCAGGTCTATGCGCAAGTGCGTGCAACCTGGAAAGCCCTGGACGCACGCGGTCTGGCCCCTGAGTCGGAGCATTTCGAGATTGACGAGCACACGCCGTTGGAAGCCGTCGACGAACTCGCTTCGCTGCGGGCGCTATTCGACGCCTTACATGTTGATATAGATGCAGTGCAGGCGCTCGGTTGTGAAATCAAACGCCTGGATACTGGCCTGGTTGACTGGTACGCATTAAAAGACGGGCGCGAAGTGTATTTGTGCTGGCAGCTTGGTGAGAAGCGCGTTGATCACTGGCACGAACTGGATGCCGGCTTTGCCGGACGGCGCCCGATTAAAGAATTTCTGTCTAACGCTTAACTGCTGCGTTAGTCGTCTTCAACAATCACAACATGTAGTTGACGCGGGCCGTGCGCGCCAAGCTGCAAAACCTGCTCAACGTCGCCCGTGCGCGAGGGCCCGGTGATGAGATTGACTGTGCGCGGCATACCTTTCGAGCGCTTTCTAAGCAGTGACCATACATCTTCCTGATGGCTCACGATATCGGACTCGCGTACCGCGACAATATGGTTCTCGGGCAACAGGTTCAACGTGGTAGGCGACTCAGGCGCGGACAACAGCACCAGCGTGCCCGTCTCTGCGATAGCAGCAACGGCACCGGTGACGCTGGTCAGATCTGATGGGCCAGGTAAACCATGTTTCACCGTGAGTTCATTCGACCAGCTGACACCCTCCAGTAATGGGTCATCACTGACGACAATCTCCTTCGGCAAATTGCGAGCGTCCAGGTATTCAGCAACCGACGCGGATATGGCGCGCTTGTGGTTGCAACTCGCGACAGTCGCCGCAACACTCCCTGCCTTGGCTTCCAGACGCTCTCGCGGACTCTCGTCAAATGCAGGGCGAATATGTTTTGCAGGCTTGCGCAAACGACGCCTCAAACTCTTCTGTACACCTTGCGGTAATTCACCGCGACGGTGTAATGAGGTGCGTATACGTTCAAGAATTTCGGCCTTGGACATCAGTCTTCCCTCCCCGCGTGGGTGGAATGTCTGGATTCTTTCCAGGCACTCATGAAGGTTTGTCCAGTGGGTGCTGGAAAGTCACGCGCTTCGGTCCAGCCTCCGTCGAATAGCAATCGCTTGAAACGACCACGCGTACCGCTCAGCAATCCCATAGCGGCGATACCAATACGCGTCACCAACCGATAAAGACGCGGGCGCGCAGCCATGAATCCCCATACCGCAAACCCGATTCTGGAACCAAGGCCGGTCAGTCCCTGCTCGTGTTGTCGGAAGCGCAGGCGTCGTAACAACGATGGCAATGGAATGCCCATTGGACAAACGCTCTGGCAGCGACTGTTCATCGTGCATGCATTAGGCAGATGTTTGCCTTCTTCCAGGCCCCGCATCAGCGGCGTTAGCACCGAACCCATTGGACCGGGGTAAACCCATCCGTACGCGTGACCACCAACAGAATTCCACACCGGGCAATGGTTCAGGCAAGCCCCGCAGCGGATACAGCGCAACATCTCGTGGAACTCGTTACCCAGCCATTGCGAGCGACCGTTATCGATCAGAACAACATGAAACTCCTCGGGACCATCCTGATCTTCCCCACGCTTGGCGCCGCTCACCAGTGTGGTGTACACCGACATCTCCTGGCCGGTTGCACTACGCGCCAGAAGTCGCAGGAACACACTCAGGTCATCGAGCGTTGGTATGACTTTCTCCATGCCAGCCGTGACGATATGTACGCGCGGCAACGTATTGGTGAGGTCGCCGTTGCCCTCGTTGGTCACCAGGGCGATTGAGCCGGTTTCGGCCACCAGAAAGTTAGCACCGGTAATACCCGCATCAGCGCTCAGAAATCCGTCTCGTAACACCTCTCGTGCTTCGTTGACGATTGCGCCCACGTCCGTCACCGGTTCCGTCTTACCGTGCTTCTGGTGATGCTCGTGAAAGAGTTCCGTAATCTGGTCTTTGGTCTTGTGGATCGCCGGCGCGATGATGTGGCTGGGTGGCTCATCCGCCAGTTGAATGATGTATTCACCGAGGTCGGTTTCCAGGCGGTCAATGGTGGCATCGGCGAGCGCCTCGTTGAGACCAATTTCCTCGCCCGCCATGGATTTGCCTTTGGTCACGGTGCGCGCGCCGCTGTCGCGCAGGATCTGCACGACGGTAGTGCAGGCCTCCTCCGGCGTGGAGCACCAGTGTACGTGTCCACCCTGGGCTTCGACGTTGGCTTCAAACTCCTGCAGATAGAAGTCCAGGTGCGCAAGCGTGTGCTCTTTGATCTCGCGCGCCGTGCTCCTTATCTGCTCCCACTCCGGCAGGGCATCGACGGCGCGTTGGCGCGCGCCCAGGAAGCCCATCTTGCCAAGCGCTTTTTGCAGGTCAGGATCAAGTAAAGCCTCAACTGAGTTCTGGCGGAATGAAACTGAGGTTGACCTCATCGCACCTCTCCCTCCCCGATAGGCGGGGCTTCGTCAGTGCGCCCGGCCAGGACTTCTGCAACGTGGTACACCTTCAAATCGGACCCCAGCCGTTTTAGACGGCCAGCCAGATTCATCAGACAACCCATGTCTCCAGCGAGCAGCGTATCCGCGCCGGTGGCCTCGATACTGGTCACCTTGTTCGACGCCATGTGCGCCGAAATTTCGGGATACTTCACGCAGAACGTTCCGCCAAACCCGCAACAGACCTCAACATCGCGCATCTCCGTCAGCGTCAGCTCCTGCACGCTCGTGAGCAGCGTTCGCGGTTGTGACTTCACACCAAGTTCCCGTAAGCCGGAGCAAGCATCATGGTAAGTCACATGTCCCCGGTAGGTAGCCTCGACGCTTTCCACACCCATCACGTCGGTCAGAAAACTGATGAGTTCGTAACACCGCCCTGCGAGGTCACGCGCTTTAGCCTCCCACACCGCATCGATCGGAAACAATTCCGGGTAATGTTCGCGCAACATGCCCATGCAGGAGCCGGACGGTCCGACGATGTAGTCGTATCCTGCGAACGCGTCTATCACTTGCTTGGCGAGCCCTTGCGAGCGAGCAAATTCACCGCTGTTGTAAGCCGGTTGGCCGCAACAAGTCTGTAGCGTCGGGACATGCACTTCACAACCCGCCTGCTCGAGCAACTCAACAGCCGCAAAGCCGACGTTGGGTCTGAAGAGATCCACAAGACAGGTCACGAACAATGCGACACGAGGCCGGCTGGGTTCGGGAGCGGGGTCTTGTTCGGAATTCAAGATTAATTACCTACTTGCGACTACTCTTTGAGCAGTGGTGCGTCGCACCGTATGAGCGCGACATTCTAATGCAAGCCCGAGACCAGGCGGCGACGCGCATCACCAGAACAAAACTTACCTTTATCAATAGATGTATTCGCGCACGATGCCCGGTATCCTGCGCGGCTGTTTTATCGAGGACGGCCAGATGGCAAATCGTCGGGCGCGTATCGAGCGCAACACCAAAGAAACTCAAATCTCAGTTGAGGTCGACCTGGACGGCAACGGGCGGGCCGCGTTTGCGACCGGCGTCCCATTTTTCGAGCACATGCTCGATCAGGTAGCACGCCACGGCCTTATTGACCTGAACGTGCAGGCGAACGGCGACTTGGAAATTGATGCACATCATACCGTTGAAGATGTGGGCATCGTATTGGGTCAAGCGTTTGCGGAGATGCTGGGTGACAAGCGCGGCATCATGCGCTACGGCCACGCTTATGTACCGTTGGACGAAGCACTCTCGCGTGTCGTGATCGATTTCTCCGGACGCCCCGGTTTACATTACCGCGTCGATTACCCGCGTGCGCGTATCGGCGACTTTGATGTCGACCTCATTCGCGAGTTCTTTCAGGCGTTTGCGAATGGCGCTGCCGCGACGATTCACATCGACTCCCTGCAGGGTATCAATGCCCACCATGTCGCCGAGACCGTCTTCAAAGCGTTTGGACGCGCGGTGCGGATGGCGGTTGAGATGGACACGCGCGCCGGCGACGCTGTGCCGTCAACAAAAGGTTCTCTGTAGACGGTCCGATGCAATCCATCGCAGTAATTGACTACGGCATGGGTAACCTGCGCTCCGTCGCCAAGGCCGCGGAAACGGTGAGCGAAGGCTGCGCAAATGTTTACGTGACAGATGATCCCGCCGTCGTACGTGATGCAGATCGCGTCATATTCCCCGGCCAGGGCGCAATGGGTGATTGTATGTCCGCGCTGACAACCCTGGGATTGGGCGACGTTGTCAAAGAAGTCGTCGGTCAGAAACCGTTCCTTGGCATCTGCGTAGGATTTCAGGCGTTGCTGGACCAGAGTGACGAGGATGGCGGCACGCCGGGACTGGGCCTGGTCGCTGGTACCGTCAGACGGTTTCCGAACGGCCAGATTGATGCGGCTACAGGCGACCGCATGAAGGTGCCACACATGGGTTGGAATGAAGTTCGGCAAACGCGGGCTCACCCGTTATGGCGCGGTATTCCCGACCGACACCGTTTCTATTTTGTGCATAGCTTTTACGTGGATCCGGACAGGGCCGAGGTGACCAGCGGTGCCACCGAGTACGGTGTGAACTTCACCTCAGCTGCGTGCGGGCCAGGTTGGTTTGCAACCCAGTTTCATCCGGAAAAAAGCGCGCAAGCAGGCTTACAGTTGTTGCGCAACTTCGTGGACTGGGACGGCGTCGCCTGAACGGCTCGAGGGAGGCTCAGCCGCGCTCCCGCGCCACCGCCCGATAGCCGATATCGCGTCTGAAGTAGACGTTGTCCCACTGAATCTGGGCCACACGCTCATATGCGCGCGCCTGCGCCTCGGCAACCGAATCTCCCAGCGCACAGACGCACAAGACACGCCCGCCATTGGTCTGCGTGCCGGACGGCCCGTTCTTCGTACCCGCATGGAACACCATCGTGTCGTCGAGGGTATCGTCCAGGCCCGAAATGACGTCGCCCTTGGCATATTCCTCCGGATAACCGCCGGCCGCCATGACAACGCCAAGCGCAACACGCTCGTCCCACTCCGGCTGGTGCTGGTCGAGTGTACCCTCGATCGCACTTTCGCACAGACCAACAAGATCGGACTTGAGACGCATCATAATCGCCTGCGTCTCCGGGTCGCCCATGCGGCAATTGAACTCCAGCACGTACGGTTCGCCGTCTTCGCTGACCATCAGGCCGGCAAACAAAAACCCTACAAACGGCTGCCCATCGGCGGCCATGCCGTTGATCGTTGGTTGGATGATCGTCTCCATGATGCGCGCGTGTAGGGCGCCATCTATCACAGGCGCCGGCGTATATGCGCCCATGCCTCCGGTGTTGGGACCACCGTCACCGTCGTCACGAGCTTTGTGATCTTGCGCGGATGCCATCGGTGCGATGTTGGTACCGTCAGACACAACAATGAAGGACGCTTCTTCGCCCGTTAAGAACTCTTCGATCAAGACGCGCGTACCGGCGTCTCCAAACCGCCCTTCGTTCAGCATGCTGTTGGCAGCGGCAACCGCCTCATCAACCGTCTGCGCCAGGACGACGCCTTTGCCTGCGGCGAGGCCATCTGCCTTGACGACAATGGGCGCGCCTTGCGCCTGAATATATGCCTTGGCGGCCGCAAAATCCGTAAAACTCTCGGATGCGCCCGTGGGAATCTGGTAGCGCTGCAGGAATTCTTTTGTGAACGTCTTAGAGCCTTCCAACTGAGCCGCAGCCGCGGTTGGTCCGAAGATACGCAAACCCTCGGACTGGAAGCGGTCGACGATCCCACCAACCAGTGGATCCTCTGGTCCGACGATAGTCAGATCGACCGACTGCGCATGCGCGAACGTAATCAGCTCATCGGTGTCGCTTACGCTGATGTCCACGTTCTCAACTTTGCGCGAGCGCGCCGTGCCCGCGTTTCCGGGCGCCACAAACACCTTGTGCACGCGGGTCGACGCCGCAGCGCGCCACGCCAGTGCATGTTCGCGTCCGCCGGATCCGATCACCAGTACTTTCATTGTTCTAACCCCCTGGCAAGCGTGGCTTTAGTGCCGGAAATGACGCATTCCGGTAAACACCATGGCAATCCCATGTTCGTTTGCGGCGTTGATGACCTCTTCATCGCGCATGGAACCGCCCGGTTGGATCACGGCACTGACGCCAGCCTCGGCTGCGGAATCGATACCGTCACGGAACGGGAAAAATGCATCCGATGCGAGCACACTACCGCGTACATCGAGGTTCTCGTCCGCTGCTTTGATAGCGCCAATTCGCGCGCTGTAAACACGACTCATCTGCCCCGCGCCAACGCCTACCGTCATCCCATCCTTGCAGTAGACAATTGCGTTGGACTTGACGAACTTCACGACCTTCCACGCGAACAGTAAATCGGTCAATTGTGCTTCGCTTGGCGCTTGCGCTGTTACGCATTTCAGGTCGCCCGCCCGAACGATACCAGCGTCACGATCCTGTACGAGTAAGCCGCCGCCCACGCGTTTGAAGTCGTCACCCGCACTTGTCGGTCCGTCCCAGGGCCCGGTCTGCAGCACCCGCACATTAGCTTTGCTGGAGAGCGCGTCGCGCGCTGCCTGCGAGACTTCCGGCGCGATGATCACTTCGACAAATTGTTTGTCGATGATTTGTTGTGCCAAGGCGCCGTCCAACGCGCGGTTGAACGCGATGATGCCGCCGAAGGCAGAAGTTGGATCCGTCGTGAATGCGCGCTCGTATGCCTCCGTAACGGAAGCACCGATCGCTACGCCACACGGGTTTGCGTGTTTGACAATGACGCAGGCGGGCGAGTCATCGAATCCCCGTACACATTCCAGCGCGGCATCAGCGTCAGCCAGGTTGTTGTAGGACAGAGCTTTACCCTGGACCAGTTCCGAGCCGGCCAGAGATCCGTCCGGCACCACGTGTTCACGGTAGAAGGCCGCACCTTGATGTGGGTTCTCGCCGTAACGCATGTCCTGCACCTTGACCAGTTGCATGCTGTGAGTCCGCGGACGCTCATCGTCCTCACTCAATTCAGCCGCTAGGTAGTTGGCAATCGCCGCGTCGTAACGGGCGGTGTGCTCAAACGTCTTGACCGCGAGATCAAAACGCAGACTATCTCCGACAGCGCCGTCTGCCTCGATAGCGGCCGCCACGCGTTCATAGTCGGCCGGGTCTACAACCACGGCGACGTGCGCGTAGTTTTTGGCTGCCGCTCGCAGCATTGTTGGCCCGCCAATGTCGATGTTTTCGATAGCGTTGGCCCGGTCGCAGTCGGGTTGCGCAATGGTTGCCTCGAACGGATACAGGTTGACGGCCACCACATCGATAGGTGGGATGTCATGCGCCAGCATGGCCTCTGCATCCACGTCCCGGCGGCCGAGCAGGCCACCGTGCACGCGGGGGTGCAATGTCTTCACCCGGCCGTCCATCATTTCCGGGAAGCCCGTGTAGTCAGAGACATCAACTACGGTGACGCCGGCTTCGCGGAGGGCTTTGGCGGTACCGCCTGTGGAGAGAATTTCGACGCCAGCGGCGCTCAAACGTTGTCCGAATTCAACTATCCCGGACTTATCGGAAACGCTGATCAGCGCCCGTTGAACTTTATCTGTCATGGTGTGATGGCTGGGAGCGGAGAAGACCCGGCTATTTTCGCACGGCTGGCGCACAAACGGGGCATTGCGGGGCTCATTCTTGAGCCCCCATCGCAGCTACAAACCGTGGTCCTTAAGCTTTTTGCGTAACGTGCCCCGACTCATGCCGAGTACTTGCGCCGCATTGCTCTGATTGTGGGCGGTCTGCTCTAACACAGCCTGCAGGAGCGGCTTTTCAACCTCACGCAAGACCATCTGATACAAGCCGGTCACTTCGTGCTCACCCAGCGTCTCGAAATACGCGTCCACGGACTCACGCACACATTCGTTAAGAGGTCGTTCCAGCGTGCCGAGGCTCTTGCTCTTCACGACAACATCGCGGGTTTTGATCCTGTCCGCGCTCATGCAGCCCGCTCCAGTGGCTCCGCGGCATCGCCCAAGGCGGCCAGGAATTCGCAGGTCATGGTCAGTTGTACGTCAGCGCTTTCGACGCGGTTCACGCGTTTCCAGAAGGCATCGCCACCCGGACGGGCACGGCAATACCATGACAGATGTTTGCGCGCGATGCGTACACCCATGAACTCGCCGTAGTGGGCGTACAAGCGCTCGAGGTGTTCGCGCAACACACTCAAGACCTCTGCAGGCGCCGGTGGCGCCAGCTTTTCCCCGGTTTCCAAAAAGTGCCGGATCTCGCGGAAGATCCAAGGGTTTCCCTGCGCTCCACGCCCGATCATCAGCGCATCCGCGCCGGTCAGCTGCAGGACGCGCGCCGCACGCTCCGGGGTCGTGATATCACCGTTGGCAATCACCGGGATATCGACCGCCGCCGCAATTGCGCGAATGGTCTCGTATTCGACGGCTCCCTTGAACGCACAGGCGCGCGTGCGTCCGTGGACAGCCAGCGCCTGAACACCTGCCGCGACGGCAATCTGCGCGATCTGCACACCGTTGCGATTGTCCGGATTCCAGCCGGTACGAATCTTCAACGTCACCGGCACCGGCACAGCCGCAACAACAGCGTCGAGGATACGGCCCACAAGTGCCGTGTCTTTGAGGAGCGCCGATCCTGCCTGCACGTTGCAAACTTTCTTGGCAGGGCAACCCATGTTGATGTCGATAATCTCGGCACCGGACGCGACGTTCGCGCGTGCCGCATCCGCGAGCATGTCAGGGCAAGCGCCAGCAATCTGTACCGAGCGCGGTGCTGGCTCGCCACGGTGATCCTGACGGGTGCGGCTTTTGGTCGTGTGCCACAAGCGCTGATCGCTGGTCAGCATTTCAGACACCGCGAGGTCTGCGCCCAGTTGCCGGCATAAGATGCGGAACGGGCCATCCGTCACGCCAGCCATCGGCGCGAGGACCAACGCGCCTACGTCGTGAGAGCCAATGTGCATGCTTATCGTCGTCGACGTCCGCTCGTCGGGCTATGCCCTGACCGCAGCATCGTTGTTATTACGGCAGCTCCGCTGCCCTGTTGTCGTACGGGTTGCTTCCATCACCCAAAGCGGTAGCGGCAGGTCGACGCCCGTCCACAGGCCAGTCTTGTCGCGGCCTTTCCCCCTTGGATGCCGGTGATGGTACCGCCACTACGGCCACGTATTAAGCTCTAGCCCAGACCCGTGCGGAATGGATTTTAGCTGGGAGCTGGTGCATCGCGCGCAGTCCTGGGAGCAACAGACACGTCATACCACAACCACTTACGTGGATCAGATGAACTCGAACTCGAAGCTGACCGCGGCGTCTTCCGGTGCGATCAAGTCTAGTTGGATCTGGGTCGTCCGACCCGGCTGCAGCCGCAGCCCATCGACGTTTGGACGACGCAAATATTCGGCCGGCTCGAACTGCCGGGCGCCGATGACATCCCCATTCACGTTGAACAACGTGAAACGCACGGTCGGATAACTCTGCGCGTAAGGGCCTCGATTGATGAACGCTGCCTGCACCTGCAGAGCACCCTCAAATTGCGGATGAATCCGTACTTCCCGACCGACCATCTCTATCAGACTGCGGTCTTCCCGAACCTGAATGCGGCAGCCGAGTGTCGCGCAGAACTGCTCCATATACGGGCGCACCAATGGGTAACGCCGAACCAGGTCATCAGGTTGAAACAGCGCGTACTGCAACGGCAACGCCAGCAATGCGATCGCGCTGACGATGATCAGCGTCCAACGTGCCCCCTCGCGCGGCGCCTCCTCTGACTGCTGACGTCGCGCGTAGTCCGCGCGCAAGGCGAGCGGAATGTCATCTGAATCCAGCGCGCTGACGCTGATCCCGCTGACATCAACATCATCATCACGGGCGCGCGGCTGCGGCTCGGGCTCGGCCGCGTAGATCGGGCCGTCGAACGATGGATTCCCGGGGCCTGTAGTCGGGTCCGTAGCCGGGTCCGCGACCGCGTCCTCCGGGTCCGCCGGTACCATCGGCGCAGCGCTGTCAGACGACGCGTCCGCGGACAGCTCCAAGTTTGGTTCCACGGCCAGATCGTCGGATGAGTCCGCGGCTACGTTCGAGTAGTCCGGGATGGTCATGTCTTCTACCGTTGTGTCTTCATCGACACCGGCGCTTGCCACCAGCTTGCCGAGCGACGGACCTGATTGCGGAGCACGTGTAGCCGACTGCACACCGGTTTCGGGTTCGGGCTGTTGCGCGTCTTCGGGCTGCGGCCGTGGAGCGGGCTTCAGTGCAACATCCGCCAGGATGGACCCTGGGTCCGCTGTCGCGCTGGACTGTGGCGCAGGCACTGCGGAATCGGCCGAGGCTAGTAGTTCGGGCGGCAGGTCAGCGGTCGAGACGGGTTCCAGAGGTGGCGCCACGGGCGACACCTCTGCAAGGTGCGCAAGCGCATTAAAGACTTCTCCGCACGAGCCGCACTGGACTTGCCCCATACCCGAGCGCAGCTGTTCCGCGCTGATGTGGAGCCACGTATCGCAGTAAGTGCAACGGGTATACATGGTGGTGTGGTCTGTTGCGGTCGCGGAACCAGAGTGGTGAATGGAGGCCAGTATGCCCCGGCCTGATCCGGGATCAAATCTTGCCGGGCTTAACGCTTGCGGCCAGTGATGCAGATCCAGTCTTCCTTGTTGCGCACAGGCGCGAGCTCGAACGCGCCCCGATAAGCCGCTTCGACAGATTGTTGTTGGGTCGCGAGCACACCGGACAGGACCAGCAGCCCGCCCGGTTTGGTCAGTTTTGCAAGCGTAGGTGCGAGTTGTACAAGTGGTCCCGCCAGGATATTGGCAAGCAGCATATCCGCCGGCTTGTCGGCCAGGGCGTCGGGCGCGCTGGTTTCAATATGAGCCGCCACATCGTTGCGAACGGCATTGTCGTGCGTAGCGGCGAGTGCCTGACCGTCAATATCTACCGCACGGACGTGGTGGGCGCCCAGTTTGATGGCCGCGATGGCCAGGATTCCGGAGCCACAGCCGTAATCAATCACGTCCAGCCCGCTGACTTCGGTTCCATCGAGGACCTGCAGGCACATCGCCGTTGTCGGATGCGTACCGGTGCCAAATGCCAAACCGGGGTCCAGGCGGACGACAACCCTGGCCTCCGGCGGTACATCGCGGTGTGTGGGACATATCCACAGGCGGTCGCCAAACGCGATGGGCACAAAACGCTCCATCCATACGCGCTCCCATGGCTGGTCGGCAATGGTACTGACGCGCCAGACCGAGCTCTCTAATCCAAGCTCGGCCGACAGCTCACCCGTCAACGTCTCAAAATCTACGGTGTTGGGGTAAAGACCCTGGACCACAGTGGTTGCCCACAGTGGCGTGGTCCCCAGTGGAGGCTCGTAGATGGGCTCATCGGCTGCGTCCAACAACGTGACGGCCAGGGCTCCGCGTGTTTCCATCGCGTCCGCAAGACGTTCGGCGACCGAGGCTGCAACCACGGCGAAAATCTGCTGCCAGGCGTCAGTCATGGGCCTGCGATCGAGTCAAATCACCACTGTCAGGTTTAACGCTGCAGCTGATTCTCGAGATAGTGGATGCTGACACCCCCCTCGATAAAAGCGGCGTCTTTGGTCAGCTTCTGATGCAGCGGAATGTTGGTCTTGATGCCTTCCACAACCATCTCGGTCAACGCCGTGCGCGTCCGCGCCAGGGCAGACTCGCGGTCGTCGCCATAACAGATGAGCTTGCCGATCAACGAATCGTAATGCGGGGGGACGGCATAGCCGGAGTACACGTGACTATCTACGCGAACACCGGGTCCGCCCGGCTGATGGTAAGCCGACACCGTGCCGGGGCTCGGTAGGAAGGTATCCGGATCTTCAGCGTTGATACGACACTCTATCGCGTGGCCTTTCAGGTCGATGTCTGACTGCTTGAACGGCAACGGCTCTCCAGCAGCGATGCGCAGTTGCGCCTTCACCAGGTCAATACCAGTCACAAACTCGGTGACGGGGTGCTCGACCTGCAGACGCGTGTTCATCTCGATGAAGTAGAACTCGTTGTCTTGAAACAGGAATTCAAAGGTCCCCGCGCCGCGATAGCCCATTTCTTTGCAGGCTTTGACGCAACGGGCGCCCAGCCGGTCACGCATCCGCCGAGTGATACCTGGCGCCGGCGCTTCTTCGATAACTTTCTGATGACGCCGTTGCATCGAACAATCGCGCTCGCCCAGATGGACCGCGTTACCGTGTTCGTCCGCCAGCACCTGGATTTCGATGTGGCGCGGGCGTTCCAGGTATTTCTCCATGTAGACCGTATCGTCGCCAAACGCGACTTTGGACTCAGTCCGGGTCAGGGAGATGGCGTTCAGTAGCGTGGCTTCTGAATGTACAACCCGCATGCCGCGCCCGCCGCCACCACCCGAGGCCTTGATGATGACCGGATAACCGATGTCGCGCGCGATGCGGATGTTCTCATCCGGGTCTTCCGGCAATGGTCCGTTCGAGCCCGGAACGCACGGCACTTTGGCCTCTTGCATGGCCCGAATCGCGGCGACCTTGTCGCCCATCTGGCGGATGGTCTCCGGGCGCGGGCCGATGAATACAAAGCCGCTTTTCTCCACCTGCTCGGCAAAGTCCGCGTTCTCGGACAGGAAGCCATAACCGGGGTGAATCGCGACCGCGTCAGTGACCTCAGCCGCACTGACCACCGCCGGGATGCTGAGATAGCTGTCCAGCGCAGAGGCGGGTCCGATACAGACGGATTCGTCTGCCAGCAACACATGTTGCAGACTACGGTCAGCTTCCGAGTGCACGGCCACGGTCCGCACGCCCATCTCCTTACACGCCCGCAGTATGCGCAGCGCGATCTCGCCACGGTTCGCAATGACAACTTTCTCGAACATGCTGGCGACTACTCGATGACAATCAGGTCCTGGCCGAACTCCACAGGGGCGCCGTTTTCCGCGAGGATGGCGGTGACCGTCCCGGCTTTGTCTGCTTCAATCTGGTTCAGGATCTTCATCGCCTCGATGATGCAGACGGTATCACCCACATTCACCGTGGCACCAATGTCTACAAACGGACGCGAGCCCGGCGAGGAAGCCCGGTAGAAAGTCCCAACGATTGGAGAGGTGACGGTATGTCCACGCTGTTCGGGCGCCGGCTCTTCAGCCGGGGCTGCTCCCTCCGCGGCCACGGGCATTTGTACAGCCGCTGGCATGGCGATGGCTTGAGGAATGGCCTGCATTGCAGCACCGGGGCCCGGCCGGGCGATACGGACGTACTCTTCGCCTTCTTTGATCTCCAGCTCGCCAATACTCGACTCTTCCATCAGTTCGATAAGCTTCTTGACTTTACGTATGTCCATAACCGTCCAATCAGTCGTCTTGCGGCGACCTGGTTGTGTAAGAAGGGAGTTCGGCGCGTAAGCAGACGCGCTTGCGGGGAGCCGATTCAGCGCAGCCGATTTGCGAGGCGATCTGAAGAGATATCGCCATATTCACGCCTATTTGCTGGAATTTCGCGACAAGATTACCACAAGCCCGATGCCGCCGCAGCTGACGACGCACTTACAAAAGAGAACTTATTTCCCGTTCGAGATCCGGTTTCTTGAGGATTCCGGCGTGCATATGGACGATGCGACCCTGGCGGTCGATGATCGCGGTGTACGGGAGGGCGCCAATGCGATTTCCATACGTCTGGGAGAGCTTCAAAGCCGCTAATTCCCCGTAGACGATAGGAAAATTGACGCGGAACTCGTCGACAAATTCGGCGATCTTGTCGCGATCGTCGACAGCAACCCCCACAACTTCGACCCCTTTGCCGCGATACTCGTCGCCGATTTCAACCAGCATCAGCATCTCTTCTCGGCATGGCGCACACCAAGTCGCCCAAAAGTTGAGTACCACGACCTTGCCGCTCCAGTCGGCCAGCGTGCGCTGCTCGCCAGCGAGGTCGGGCAATACAAAATCGGGCGCAGCCGCGCCCATCAGCTCAGGGGGCGGAGGAGGTGCTTTAGCCGGCGTCAACTCCACAAACAACGGCGTGGGGCCGTCTTCGTGCGTAAAGAATTGCCACGATGCAAAACCCGCGCCCGCGCCCAACACGGCGGCAATCAGCACACCGGTGACCGTCGTCAGTGATGTCTTCATGACAGTCGCGTATCAGCCACTGACGCGCATGGCGTTCATCGCCTTGTCGACATGCGCTTTGAACTTGGCAGCATCCATAAAGCCCACAACCCGGAAGCCCGCCACTTCGGCGCGCCCAGGCGGGAAAAACTGGATGGTGGGGGGGCCGTACAAGCCGAAGCGCTTCATCAGCGCCTTGTCCTCGGCATCATCTTTGGTCACGTCTGTCTTAAGCAGCACTACATTGGCGAGCGCTGCCTGCACCTTCGGATCACTGAAGGTGTACTTGTCCATTTCCTTACATGCGATACACCAGTCCGCGTAGTAGTCGAGCATCGCAGGGCGCCCGGCCGCCTGCGCCTCGGCCAACGCAGCGTCCAGACCCGCAGGGCCCTTGACCCAGCGGAACTCAAGCTTCTTGGCCGTGGAGTTGCTGCCCAGACCCACGCCTCCCAGCGGTTGTAGAGGGTCGGTGTTGCCAGCGCTCGCACCAACCATCAACAAGACTCCGTAGGTCAACGCTACCAGCCCCATACCCTTCCACAGCCTGCGCCAGCCTGACGTAGCGGCCTCAACGGCATCCAGCGCACCCATATAGATTGCCGACACGATCAGCAGCGCCGCCCACAACAACATCGTGATCCAGCCAGGCAGGATGCGCTCGAGGAAGAAGATGGCCACTCCGATCAGCGCAACGCCAAACACGCGCTTGACCGCATCCATCCAGGTGCCCGCGCGCGGCAGGATCTCGCCAGCGGAGATCCCAACCAGCAGCAATGGCACGCCCATGCCCATGCTGAGGGCATACAACGCAACTCCGCCGAGAAAAGCGTCACCAGTGGTGCTGATGTACGCCAGCGCACCAAACAATGGCGGGGCCACACACGGCCCTACAATCAGCGCGCTCAGGACACCCATGACGGCGACACCTGTGTAGCTGCCACCCTGTTGGCGATTACTTACTTCACTCAGACGTGACTGCCAGCTGGCCGGTAGCTGCAGCTCGTAGAACCCGAACATGCTGAGCGCCAGCAGGACAAAGATCAGCGCAAAAACGCTCAGCACCCAGGGGTCCTGGAAAAACACGTGCAGATTGGCGCCAGATTTTCCGGCGACAATGCCAACGACCGTATAAGTGATGGCCATCCCCTGGACGTAGACAAACGACAGCACGAAGGCGCGCGCACGGGACAGCTTGTCACCTTGTCCCACGATGATACTGGACAGAATGGGTACCATCGGGAAGACGCAGGGCGTCAGGGACAACAACAGGCCCCCACCAAAAAAGGCGGCAATGATCAGCCACAGGTTGCCACCAGCCAGCAGCCCCGCAAGCTGATCTTGTTCAGACCGCATGGTCACCGGCTGTGTCGTGACGGCAATTCCCTGGGCGACGGTTTCCTGAACAGACTGGCCCTGTGTGGCCTGGGCTTGAGTGCTTTGGGCTTGACTGGTTCCGCCCGCCTGGCTGGCCATGGCGCCGGAAGTCGGAGGGCTGGTCGATGCGTTAGCCGATCGCAGCACGGAAAAGCCGGCCGGCAACGTATGTGCAAACGTTTTCTTGATGGGTGGATAACAAAGGCCGGCATCAGCACACCCCTGATAGGTGACCTCAACCTCGATGGCATCTGTATTCGGTTTGGCGATAAATGGCACCACCGCCTCGGCCGCGCCATAGTAGACCTCAACCTCGCCGAAGTACTCGTCTGTCTTGCGCTCACCGGGGCTTATCCGGGGAGCACCCAACACCGGCTTCGTGGCATTCAGCACCCGGAAGCCAAATTTATGGCGGTACAGATAATATGCGGGCTCGATTCGCCAACGCACGTGCAGCGTCGCGTCCGCATCCACGCGGGTATCCAGCTGGAAGGCCACCTCCGGATCCAGGAACTGTGACTGGGTGTTGCCGAAGGTCACCCCGGACAATATCTGCAAAGCATCCTGCTTGTCGCCGGTAGAGCCGTCGCTTGATGTAACCGGCGTAGTGCCTGGCGCCGGGCTTTGCGCCGTGGCCGGTTTGGCCGGCGCAACCCCCATCAACTGTGCAAGCTGCGCAACCTTGGCGGGATTGGCGGCCTTTTGTGCACCGGCGTTTGCGCTCACGGGCGGCTGCGACGCCGCTGCGGCCAATATGTTGGCAGGCACTGCGACTGTGACGAGACGCGTCTCAGGCGGGTAACACAAACCGGCGTCCGCGCACCCTTGTGAGCGGAGCTTCAACTGGAGGTCGTTTATACCGGTCGCAAGGGTGGCGGGGACGCGGATGTCGACTTGTTGGCGATAGATTTCGGACTTACCGAAATATTCGTCTTCGGTTATCTCGCCTTTGGGAATCGACAGGGAGCCAAGTTGTGCCCCTGGCGCGTCCACTGTGACCGCAAATCGCTTGCGATAGAGATAATAGCCCTCACGTATCTGCCAGTTGACCAGCAGCAACGGTCCGTCGGGCTCCGCGAGCAGCTTGGCATCCACCTTGAATGCTTCTTCAGGGCGCGAAAACTCGGACGTGGTCGCACGAACACTCACGAGTCCCGCGACCAGGACGACGAGCAGGAGTAGGATGAGCGTGCGCAATCGCATGGAATTCGTTCGGATAACGGCTGTCAGTCGAGAAGATAGGTTGGCGGAAATTCGGACCCCGTCGTCCCGATGAAGTTCATCGGCGCCGGTGACCGGACGATGGCAAATTAACCTTTGTAGTAGGCGCGGCCCGGTGGGCGCAATACCTCTCAAGTGTGGGCGCGCCGAAGCGCGATTCAGGTAACAGACTAGTGCAGATTTTCCCGATACTCATGTTGTTGTTCCTCTGCGTGCCAATCGCGGAGATCTACGTGCTGATCGAAGTCGGTGGCATCGTCGGGGTAGGCTGGACCATCGCGCTGGTGGTGCTGACAGCAGTGTTGGGCGCCGCAATGATGCGTATGGAAGGCATGGCGACGCTGCAACGGATCCAGGGTGAAATGGCCCGTGGCGGACTACCGGCAGAAGGGCTGGTCGAAGGTGCCATGCTGCTGTTGGCGGGCGCCTTACTGTTAACGCCAGGATTCATCACGGACACAGTTGGCTTTATCGCGCTGTTTAGACCCACACGCGTGGCGATGGCGCGTTGGTTTGTCTCCCGCTCGGTGGTTCGCATGAGTGGCGGGCAGGGATTTCGCGCGGGTGTCGGGGTACCACCTGGCGGACCGTTCGGGCACCGGCCTGGAGGGACGCCCGGCAACGGCCAGGGCCACCCGTCCGCGAGGCAGGCGGGGGTTGGCCAACGACCCGGCGGCCGCACCGGCGGTAGAGACGTGATCGAGGGCGAGTTCACGCGCGAGGACGAGCGCCAATAGGAAGTGACGCCACACGGGGGCCAGCGCCACCAAGGGCGACACCACCAGCCGCACCAATGTGCGGGTACGCAGCCGCCAGGGGTAAATTTTTTTCCCCTGCTCCCTTGATCTTCGACCAACTGTCCCCATCATTAGCACTCGCTTGGGGAGAGCGCCAACAATAATCCGCGCCACCAACCCCCGCGTTACGACTAATCCATTCCTTTACTCACTAAGGTCATTCAGGAGACTGGGTATGAACATTCGTCCATTGCATGACCGGGTCATCATCAAGCGCAAAGAAGAGGAACGTACCTCTCCTGGCGGCATCGTGATCCCGGACACCGCTACCGAAAAGCCGATTCGCGGTGAAGTGGTTGCGGTCGGCAACGGTAAAATTCTGGACGGCGGCGACGTGCGCCCCCTCGATGTAAAAGTTGGCGACAACGTGCTGTTCGGCAAGTACAGCGGCACCGAAGTCAAAGTCGACGGTGATGACCTCCTCGTGATGCGCGAAGAGGACATCATGGCGGTCATCGACTAATCACGTCGATTTCCCACGCTAACTAATCGACACAAAATTATTCGGAGAATCAAATAGATGAGCGCTAAAGACGTACGTTTCGGCGATGATTCGCGTACGCGTATGGCAACCGGCGTCAACACGCTGGCCAACGCTGTAAAAGTGACCCTCGGCCCGAAAGGCCGCAACGTGGTCCTGGAAAAGAGCTTCGGCGCACCGACCGTCACCAAGGACGGCGTGTCTGTTGCTAAAGAAATCGAACTGAAAGACAAGTTCGAGAACATGGGCGCCCAGATGGTTAAGGAAGTTGCTTCGCAAACTTCTGACATCGCTGGTGATGGCACCACCACGGCAACCGTTCTGGCTCAGGCCATGATGCGCGAAGGTCTGAAATCCGTCGCTGCTGGCATGAACCCAATGGATCTGAAGCGTGGTGTAGACAAAGCGGTCAAAGCCGCGGTTGAGTCTTTGAAAGGCCTGTCCAGCCCGACGGCTGACGACAATGCCATTGCTCAGGTTGGCACCATCTCCGCCAACTCCGACTCCAACATCGGCGACATCATTGCCGAAGCCATGGGCAAAGTTGGTAAAGAAGGCGTCATCACGGTTGAAGAAGGTTCTGCGCTCGACAACGAACTCGACGTTGTGGAAGGCATGCAGTTCGACCGCGGCTACCTGTCGCCTTACTTCGTCAACAACCAGGACAACATGAGCGCAGAGCTCGAAGATCCTTACATCCTGCTGCACGACAAGAAGGTTTCGAACATTCGCGACCTGCTGCCAGTGCTGGAAGGTGTTGCCAAAAGCGGCAAGCCGCTGTGCATCATCGCCGAAGACGTTGAAGGCGAAGCCCTTGCGACTCTGGTTGTGAACACCATCCGTGGCATCGTCAAAGTGGCCGCTGTGAAAGCACCGGGCTTCGGCGACCGCCGGAAAGCCATGCTGGAAGACATGGCCATCCTGACCGGTGGTTCTGTCATCTCCGAAGAGACCGGCATGAGCCTCGAGAAGGCTGGCCTGGAAGACCTCGGCACGGCAAAACGCATCGTCATCTCCAAAGAGAACACGACGATCATCGACGGTGCTGGCCAAAGCGCCGACATCGAAGCTCGCGTGAAGCAAATCCGTGCGCAGATCGAAGAAACCTCTTCGGACTACGACCGCGAGAAGCTGCAAGAGCGTGTAGCCAAGCTGGCTGGCGGTGTTGCCGTCATCAAAGTGGGCGCCGCGACCGAAGTTGAGATGAAAGAGAAGAAAGCCCGCGTGGAAGATGCTCTGCATGCAACCCGCGCAGCCGTCGAAGAAGGCGTTGTGCCTGGCGGTGGCGTAGCTCTGATTCGCGCACTGGGTTCTCTGGAAGGCCTGGAAGGCGAAAACCACGACCAGACCCGTGGCATCGACATCGCGCGTCGTGCAATGGAAGAGCCGCTGCGTCAGATCGTTGCAAATGCTGGACTCGAGTCTTCTGTCGTGCTCGATAACGTCAAGAAAGGCGACGGCAACTACGGCTTCAACGCCGCTGCCGAAGCTTATGGCGACATGATCGAAATGGGCATCCTGGACCCGACGAAAGTGGTACGTACTGCTCTGCAAAACGCAGCTTCCGTCTCCGGTCTGCTGATCACCACCGAGTGCATGGTGGCTGAGAGCCCGAAGGAAGAGAAAGCGATGCCGGACATGGGTGACATGGGCGGCATGGGTGGCATGGGCGGCATGATGTAATCATGTGCGACTGATGCCGCTCGCCAGTGGGATTCGTTCCGCTGGACCAGCGACTCGAAAAAGCCTCGTCGGGTCACCTCGACGGGGCTTTTTTTATGACCACAAAGCCGCACCCGATAGCTAGAATGAGAGCAACATGAGCGAAACATCTCCGCCATTTACATGGAAGGAACGTGCCGGCGTCGCGTTGATGGCGGTGTCGTTCGTGCTGTCATGGTCAATCCTGGCTGTGCCGTGGTTGGACGGGACGTTTGGAGAGAAAGCCATGATTGCCGGTGCGCTGGCAGTCAGCGGCGAGGTTGTATTCTGGATCGCCGTGCTGGTAGCCGGGCGCGCCTTCATGCAACGTTATCGGGTCGGCGCACTATGGCAGAAATACAAAGCAGAGTGGCTACGCAACGCGCGCGACGAAAATGACGCCCCCTCGCAGAACCTGGTCGATCGCGACAAATCTGCCTGATTGCCGGCACCCATCGCATCCTTGAAACTTACCCCGTCGTCGACCGTCTGAGATACGCCCCGAATCCAGCGCGAATGGTCGACATGGCCGTGGCAAGGCTCCCGGGGTATCGCTTGTCCTGCACGCCCGGATAACGTCTGGGCGGTCACGCTTAACTCCCGCTCGGACCTTTGAGATCGTGGAGTTCAGCCATGTTCAAACAACCCGACTTCTTCGTCGCACAAAACGGCAACAAAGTTTGTCTACCATTCTCCGAGTTCGAGTACGCGCGGCGTCTCGAAGGCTTGCGGACAATCTTGCGTGATGCGCAACTGGATGCCGCGCTCATCACCTCCATGCACGGTGTCGCCTACTACACGGGCTTTCTCTATTGCAGCTTCGGAAGGCCATACGCGTGTGTCGTGACGCAAACGGACTGCACAACCGTGACCGCAAACATTGACGGCGGGCAGCCCTGGCGTCGCAGCGTCGCTGACAACGTTATCTATACGGACTGGCGCCGGGACAACTTCTGGCGCGCAGTACGTGACCTGCTGCCTGCTAGTGCCCGGCTTGGCATTGAGGCGGACCATCTGACGCTGGCACAACAACTAAGCATGCAGGACATGCTCGAGTTGCGCGACAACGTGGACATCGCCGCCGCCACGATGCAGCAGCGCATGATCAAATCAGCGGAAGAGTTGGCGTTGATTCGTCTCGGCGCACGTGTCGCGGACCACGGAGGTGAGGCCGTGCGGGCGGCAATTCGGGCGGGCGCAACGGAGACCGAAATCGCGGGTGCGGGCAGGAACGCCATGGAGATCATGATTGACGAGCAAGTACCGGACGGCGAAATGCGCGACACCTGGGTATGGTTTCAATCCGGTATCAACACCGACGGTGCGCACAATGCGCTGACGACCCGACGCGTAGAGCCGGGCGACATCTTGAGCCTCAACACCTTTCCGATGATCTCGGGTTATTACACCGCGCTGGAACGCACCCTGTTCCTGGGAGAGCCTGATGCCGCATCGCTAGGGATATGGGAGGCCAACATCGCTGCACACGAACTTGGCCAGAGCCTGATCAAGCCCGGCCAGAGTTGTCAGGCGATCTGCGCCGAACTCAATCGCTTCTTCGAAGAGTGTGGGCTGTTGCAGTATCGGACGTTCGGTTATGGCCACTCGTTTGGTCTGCTGTCGTGTTACTACGGCCGCGAAGCAGGGTTGGAGTTGCGCGAAGACATTGACACCGTCCTGGCGCCAGGGATGGTCATCTCGATGGAGCCAATGCTCACTATCCCACAAGGCCGCGCGGGCGCAGGGGGGTATCGCGAGCACGACATCCTTATCGTCACGCAAGATGGGGCCGAAAATATCACGCATTTCCCTTATGGTCACGAGCACAACGTGATTGATTACAGCGTATCCGCACCTGCGCCGCGATTGACGCGCTTCGCGTCATAGTCGACAACCTTGCGACTGTGCGGTGGGGGGCGCGGCCAACACTATCACCAGGCGTCAGCCGCGCCCTCCATGCCTGTCACACAACCGACCAAGGTCGTTGACCTCGATGACCAGTTCACGGCCGAGGTTTTGAGCTCACCATGGATGTGGTAGTTGTCCGTCGCCTCGTAACGCGCTGATTGCACGCGGGATATCCGCTACCGAATCCAACTCGACAGGACCGGGAGCTGCGAATACGTCTTCGCGCTCACACGCTTACACTACAATGATGCGCAAACAACTGAAAAACCGAACGACAAGCGAGTATCGATATGCGCGTGGGTGTCTCCTTCCCAACAACTGAAATTGGTAACGACCCGAACGCCATCAAAGCGTTTGCGCAAGGCGTGGAGTCGCTGGGATTTGACTACCTGACGTGTATCGATCACGTCATACAGAAGGAACAGCCGGAAGCAGACGACTGGCGCGCCTATTACACACTGGACAACCCGTTTCACGAGGTCCTCGTGATGTTCGGGTTTTTGGCTGCAGTCACGGAGAAGTTGGAGCTCGCAACCGCCATCCTGATTTTGCCGCAGCGCCCCACCGTCCTGGTCGCCAAGCAGTTAGCCGAGATCGACGTGCTGACCCAGGGACGCCTGCGCGTGGGCGTCGGGATCGGCTGGAATGCTGTTGAGTTTGACGCATTAGGTCAGAACTTCCGCAAGCGTGGCAGGCGTGTTGAGGAGCAAGTTGGACTGCTGCGGCAACTGTGGACTGAGAAGACTGTCAGCTTTGCCGGCGAGTTCGACACGGTCGATGATGCCGGTATCAATCCACGCCCGGTGCAACAACCCATCCCGATCTGGTTTGGGGCGTTCACACCACCGGCCATCCAGCGAGCCGGCCGCCTGGCTGATGGCTTATTCCTGAATCCGCGCGCGACCCCAACGGAGATGGCGCCCGAACACATCAACATCTTGCACATGGCCGCGCGCGAAGCAGGCCGGAACCCGGGAGAAATCGGACTCGACGCAACCATCTATACGCAGGGTCGCGGGGCCAATGCGATTCGCGCCGACTTTGAAGCGTGGCGGGAGCTCGGCGCGACGCACGTCACGCTCCGTACGATGACTACAGGCTACTCGGAAGTTGACCAGCATCTGGAAGCGTTGGCAGATGCCAAAGCGAGCTTGAGCGGCGCCTGACAGCGTTACCTTCTTACGACCTGACCAGGAACGTGACGGAAAATCCGAACCGAGGTTGGCGCAGTGTTGATCCCGGGCTGGTCGGGGCTGACGCTACAAGTCTGGTCAGGGTTGTTGGCCACGATGAGTCTCGGGTGCAAGCACCCCAAATGCGACTCCCGTAAGGGCCAACAGCACCGCGCAGAGCAGGAATGCGCTGTTCAGTCCGGCGTAGTCAGCCATAAAGCCGAGCGCGACAGGCCCCACCACATAGCCGAAGTCCCCTAATGTTCTAAAAAGGCTCATCGCCGCTGCGTTCATACCTGGTGGCGCCGAGTCCGCGGCATACGCGGCGGTCGCTGAACCGGAGGCGGCGGCGGTCAGTCCCCAGATAAGCGTGGCAACCAGGAACCACGCGAACGACGGGGCCATCGAGTACATGACGTAAGACGCCCCCATCAATACGGTCATCGGCACAATGACAAACTTGCGGCCGTGCCGGTCGGCCACCCACCCAGCTGGATAGGTGATGACCAGCCCGGCGACGCTCGCGAGCGCCAGACAAAATCCAACCTCCGTTATGCTCAAGCCCAGCTGTGTGGCGCCAAACAGCGGCACCAACGCAAACAGTGCCCCTGTACGCGTAAACGCGTTCATGAAGCTGACCAGCCCCGCCAGAACAAATCCGAGGCGTCCAGCCATCATGCGGATCTGCTGGCCAAAACTGAGCGGCGGTGGCGCTGGCCGGGCGTCGCCCGCGTGTTTGAAGCCACGGGTCTCAGGGACCGCTAGGTAAGCGATAAAGCCCACAATGACCGCAGCAACCGTATAGGCGTAAAACGGCGCCGCCAGGCCGTACTGGTCAGCCAGCCAGCCACCAGGCAGTGGACCAAGGCCAACGGAGAACAGGAATACGCCCTGGTAGATCGCCATCATGCGGGCGCGCCAGGCTGGCATGCTGATATCCGCCAACACCACCTGACCCGCGGTCAGCACCAGGCCCGCACCAAGGCCGGCGATGAACCGCCCAACCATGAAGCTCGTATACGTGTCGGCCTCCGCGCACCACAGATTGCCGATCGCGGATACGATGCCACCAATCGCGAGCGTTGGCCGCCGCCCGAGCCAGTCCGACAACTTGCCGGTGGGCATGCCTATCAGAAAGCGGGCGAGCCCATAGGCGGCAACTGCAAACCCGATCGCGGTGGCACTGACGCCAAACGACTCCGCATACAACGGCATGGCCGGCACGATACCGCCAAATCCCAGCTGATTGACGCAAATGAGCGCACACATCCACAGTAATATGCGGTTGGCTGCGCGCCGGGACTGACGCTCGTCATCTGTGGGGAGATTCACCGAAGAGTCGCGTCAGGTCCAGACTGGTGCGTCGTGGTCCAGCGGTACCGGGCCCGTGTGCCAATACACCGGCGACTCACCAAAATCCGCTACGACCCGATACACGCTCAAGGGTCCGAAGGCTGAGTCCATCGGCATCATCTGGGCCGCAATCTGCTCTCTCGATGGCCCGGATAACTGCATGTTGTCGACTCGTCCCAAGCCGGTAAACCAACGCCCTGTCTGGGCCAGCGATAACCGTGTGCGCCAGGTGCCGCCTTCACGTATGCGTCGCGCAAGTGCGGCGCACACCGAAAATGCCGCCAGGTAACCACTGCTGTGATCCAGCGCCTGACAGGGCAGCGGTTTTGGCATATCACTACCAAGGGCCGCCGCACCGTGCGCGGCAATTCCACTCGCCGTCTGCACCAGACTGTCGAAACCATGGCGGCCGGCCCAGGGTCCGGCATGACTCCAGGCACTCAACGATACCTGTGCCAATCCCGGATACCGCCGGGCCAGCTCTTCACTGCCGTAACCGAGCGCTTCGAGCCCACCAGGACGAAAGCCCTGAACGATGACGTGCGCATCTGCCAGCAGCGCCTCAAATTGGGCACGACCTTCAGTTGACGTCAGGTCCAGCGCGGTCGAGCGTTTGCCACGGCCCGCATCCAACAATAGCGACAGGTTTTCGGTCAACGCCGGCGCGTGGACGCGCAAGACTTCCGCACCGTGCGCCGCCAGCGTTCTGCCACAGACCGGGCCTGCGATAACGCGGGTCAGGTCAAGCACGCGTACACCATCGAGAATACGCTCAGCGGGGGGGGATAAGGACAGTGGTGGCGCGTCGCCAATTGCTTCCAGTTCCAGCAACGGGAGCGCTGCGATCGCTTCTGCCTGAGGATGTTGCTGCCATTCCGCCTCGGTGCGATAGGCATAACCAGGCAAGCCGAGACCCGCGAGCTCGGTTTCTATATCTACCGCGTCCCGCGTCGCGATAAGACCGGCGAGTCCCTCACGGTCATCCGCCGGAAGCCCAAAATAATCCGCCATCGCGGCGCGGTGGTGTGGATACACGCGGTGCAGCTGAATCCAGCGGCCGCTCCGATCCTGATAATAATCGCGCGGGTTAGGGCCTTCCGGGGCCTCGCCGTTCACCGTGAGATAGTGTTCCGAGCGATAGCTCATCTCGGCGCGCTCTGATTCGACCGTAACCGTCTGCCGCTTGCCGCCGCGCGCAACACGGACTTCAGCGGCCGCCAGTTCCGCGGCGCCTATGCATGCGCTGGCGGCGGTGTTCACGCGGAAGACGGACGGAAAAAGTGCCGGGCCGTCGCGCAGCTCCAGCTGGCTCAGGGGTGCCGCATCGTCAAAACCGAGCGACCAGATCGCCTCGGCGACGGTTTTACTCATGTGCATTGTGGGGCGTGATGCCTTCTTTGGCTAAAGGGACGGATTTGTCGGGAAAGGATAACAGCAACCGCAGATATCCCACGGCAGTCTTGCCGCCCGCCTTCGGGCGGTGTACACACGTTGTCTACCTCGACGGCGCGAGCGCGCCTGCACGGAATGTCCGCATGGCTACGCCCGCTCCCACCAACATTGCTGATTGGCATGCGCTCGGCTTGTCGCGTGCGCGTGACCTCGGTACCGCGCACGAGGACAACGGACACGGATTGGCGCTGGCACTTGGGGCGAGTGACTTCTTGTACAAGGAGCTCAAGCGTCGGCCCGACTGGCGAGACGCGCTGCTGTCGACCGACCTGCTGACCCGCACGCTTGGCCAGGAAGACTACACAACGGCACTCACAACAGCGCTTAAAGACACGGAGTCCGAAGAAGCGTTCATGCGTGCGCTGCGCAGTTTCCGCCGTCAGCATATGGCCCGCATTGCCTGGCGCGACATCGCGCAGCTGGCCGACTTCGAGACCATAGCGCACGAAACGACCCTGCTGGCGGACGCCCTGATCGAGGTTGCCCTTGACCGCGCACATCGCGAAATAGAGCAACGCTACGGCGTCGCGCGGCACACCGACGGGTCGGCCCAGCAGATGGTGGTGTTTGCGCTTGGCAAGCTGGGCGCTGGGGAGCTCAATTTTTCATCGGATATCGACCTCATCTTCGCATTTCCTGAAGCGGGCACCACCGACGGCGCACGCGAGATGGACCATGAAGAGTTTTTCCCCCGTGTCGCCCGCCGGTTGATGAAGTTCCTGGGCGAGGTGACGGCGGACGGTATCGTCTACCGCGTCGACATGCGGCTACGGCCGTTTGGCACCGCCGGCGCGATGGTGTTGAGCTTTGATGCCATGGAGGACTACTACCAGACGCACGGCCGCGACTGGGAGCGCTACGCGTGGATACGCGCCCGTGTCGTGGCCGGCGACCAGGCTGGTGGCACGCAACTGCTTGGCATACTGAAACCGTTTATTTATCGGCGCTATCTGGACTTTGGGGCGCTCGAGTCGCTGCGCGAGATGAAAGCCCTCATCAACGCCGAAGTGCAACGAGGGGGTCTGCAGAACAACGTCAAAGTTGGGCCCGGAGGCATCCGCGAAATCGAATTTATCGTGCAGGCTTTTCAGTTGGTGCGTGGTGGCCGCATGCCGGAGCTCCGTGGGCGAGAAGCGCCCAAAGTACTGGCGCGCCTCGCGGCCGCGGAACTGATGCCGGCGTTTGCCGCGGATGCACTCGCGGACGCGTACGCTTTCCTGCGCACATTGGAGCATCGCCTGCAGCAGGTAGACGACCAACAACTCCATGTTCTGCCCGAAGCGGCGCCAGAGCAGGCGCGTATCGCGTTGGCGATGCAAGTCGACAGCTGGGACGCGCTGATGCGGACGCTTAACCATCATCGCGAGTTAGTTCGTACTCACTTCGACCAGGTATTCGGTTACGAGGAAGGCGAGTCGCGGGCGCCAATCAGTCCGCTGGTACCGCTCATCCAGGCTAGCCTGAGCGCCGAGATCGGCGTTGCATTACTTGAGCATAACGGCTTCGAAGACGATCCGGAGCAGGCCTTCGAAGTGGTACGCCGGCTAGTCAACAGTCTCCCCGTCAGAAGTCTTGGAGAACGCGGCCAGCAGCGGTTTGAACGGCTGTTGCCGCAACTGGTCGAAGCAACCGCAAAAACATCTGCGCCCACAACTACCCTCGTCCGCCTGTGCGAATTGCTGCAGACCATCGCGCCGCGCTCTACCTATATGGCGTTGCTGGTGGAGCGCCCCCTGGCGCTATCGCAACTAGTCCGTCTGTGTGCCGCCAGTCCGCTGATTGCCCACCATATTCGCAGATATCCGCTGGTCATTGACGAACTGCTGGACCCGCGCAGCCTGTACGCACCGCTACGCAAGGCCGCGCTACATGATGAGCTGGCCGCGCGCCTAGCAGCACTGGAAGACGGTGACCTGGAGCAGGAGATGGAGATGCTTCGGCGCGAGAAACAAACCAACCTGCTGCGCGTGGCGGCGGCCGATGTCGCGGAGGCGTTACCTTTGATGGTGGTCAGCGATCACCTAACCGAGATTGCCGAAGTCTGCGTTGAGCAGGCGCTCAACATCACCTGGCGTGATCTCAAGTTAAAACACGGGACTCCAGCCTATGAGCTGGATGATGAGCGGCACGAAGCGGGCGTCGCCATCATCGGCTACGGCAAGTTGGGCGGCATTGAACTCGGTTACGGTTCGGACCTGGACGTTGTTTATCTGCATTCCAGTCGAGGTACGCGACAACAAACCGATGGGCCGCGCGAGGTCGACAATGAGCTGTTTTTTGCGCGCCTCGCGCAACGTTTTGGCCACGTCATTACGACCCACACGCCAGCCGGCGTGTTGTACGAGCTGGACATCCGGTTGCGTCCCAATGGCTCGAAGGGGTTGCCGGTGATTGGGTTGGACGGCTTTCGCACCTATCAACTCGAGGAAGCCTGGACCTGGGAGCATCAGGCACTGGTCCGTGCGCGTTTCATCTGCGGGGATCAGGCGCTTGGCGAAGAATTTGCGCGAGTCCGGCGCGAGATTCTGTTGCTTGAGCGGGACGAAGCCAGTCTCAAACAGGATGTGCGCGACATGCGCGAGCGCATGCGCGCGCATCTCGACCAAGAACAGGCGGATGAGTTCGATCTCAAGCAAGGCCTCGGCGGCATTACTGACATCGAGTTCATCGTCCAGTACCTGGTACTGCGTAGCGCCGCCCAACTGGGGGAGTTCCTGGAGTTCACGGACAATATCCGCCTGCTCGACGGCATTGCCGCCGGAGGCTTGTTGCCAGAACAAGACGCCGCCGCGCTGGCCGATGCGTTCCGGGCTTTTCGTGCCCGCGGTCACGCGCTCGCTCTACAGGAACTGGACGCATGCGTGCCAGAAAGCGAGTTTGCCGAGGAGCGCGCGCGCGTCCAACATATATGGGCGGCGGTCATGGACTGATCCCGGTGGCCGTAAGCACGCTACAATTGGAGGTCTGAATCAAAGAACCGTTGCTAGGATGAGACCTGATGTCTGGCGAGCCAGCACAAGCCAATGCGGCTAACGAATACACGGTTACGCGGGCGGATCTGCCTTTGTCCTGTCCAATGCCGAGCATGGCATTGTGGAACTCGCATCCGCGCGTCTATCTGCCGATCGAGGACAAAGGCGTAGCCGTCTGTCCCTACTGTGGCGCTCGTTACACACTCATTGACGAGTAAACAACGCCAACGCCGTTGAGAGATTAGCGGCGACACCTCTGATGTAAACCGTCGTGAACCTCTACAGGCGCCTGCTCAGTTACGTTGTGCCTTATTGGCGCACGTTTGCCCTGGCACTTCTGGCCATGGTGGTTCTGGCACTCACCGAGCCCGCGATTCCAGCGTTGTTGAAACCATTGCTGGACGGCAGTTTTGTCGAGCGCGATCTCGATGCTGTCTATCAGATCGCCGGGCTCCTGGTGGTCGTGTTCATCATTCGCGGCGCGTCCTCATACCTGAGCGCGCTGGCACTCGCGTGGGTGTCCGGGCGACTGGTCATGGATTTACGCACCCGCATGGTCGACAAGTTGCTGACCGTACCAACACGTTACGGCGAGGCACATCCGTCCGGCGTGCTGATCTCACGCATCACATTCGACGCAAACCAGGTCATGGAAGCCGGCACCTACGTCTTGACAGTGCTGGTTAAAGATTCGCTCGCGATCATCGGGCTGCTTGCCTGGATGGCCTGGATCGACTGGCAGTTGACGCTGGTCGCACTGTTCGCCGCACCTTTTGTGGCCATGGTGGTCATGCATTTCTCAAAACGACTACGTTCGACCAGCACCGGGCTACAAACGAGCATGGGGGAAGTGACTCAGGTCGTCGAAGAGGTGCTGGGCGGCCAGAAAGTGATTCGCGTATTCGGTGGGCAAGACTACGAACGGCGACGCTTCCGCCGCGTCGCGAACGCGGCCAGATTGTTCCATCTGAAGTACATATCCGCTGGGTCTGCGACCGCACCCATCGCGCAGCTACTCGCGTCTCTCGCATTGGCGGCAGTCATCGTCATGGCCGCACAACATGCAGCCGAGGGCACGCTCACGGTAGGTGGGTTTGTAAGCTTCTTTACCGAGATGGCGGCGATCTTCTCGCCACTTAAACGCCTGACCAACGTGAACAGTCGGCTGCAGAAGGGGCTGGCGGCCGCAAAGTCCGTGTTCGCGATGATCGACGAGATCAGCGAGGCTGATAACGGCACGCGCACGCTCGACAAGCCGCGCGGCCACGTCGAACTCAAAGACGTGAGCTTCGTCTATCCAGACTCCGACGAAGTGGTGTTGAACAACGTCAACCTGACGGTGACACCAGGAGAAACGGTGGCCCTGGTAGGGCCGTCGGGGGGCGGCAAAACCACCCTCACCCATCTGATCCCACGATTTCACGAAGCGAGCGAGGGACGGGTATTGCTGGATGGCGTGGATGTGCGCGAGCTCACCCTTCAATCCCTGCGCGAGCAGATTGCGCTGGTCAGCCAGGAAATCGTGTTGTTCGACGACACGGTGGCCGCAAACATCGCGTACGGGCGGCGCGAGACCACACCTCAAGCCGAGATCATCGCCGCGGCCGAGAGCGCGCATGCGATGGATTTCATCCGCAGCCTGCCGCAAGGCCTCGAGACCCGCATCGGTGAGAACGGTGTGCGCCTCTCGGGTGGCCAGCGCCAACGTATCGCCGTCGCTCGCGCGTTCCTGAAACGTGCGCCGGTGCTGATTATGGATGAGGCCACGTCAGCGCTGGACAATGTGTCGGAGCGCCACGTGCAAGAAGCGCTCGACGCGCTACGGAATGGGCGCACGACGCTGATCGTTGCCCACCGGCTGTCGACGGTGGAACGCGCCGATCGCATCCTTGTGATGGCGGAAGGCCAGATCGTCGAACAGGGCACCCACGTTGAATTGTTAGAGCGGTCCAGTCTTTACGCCGGCCTGTACCATTTCCAGTTTTCGCGCGAGCAAGATGCCCAATCCGGCTGATTCGAACGCTGCTGAGCCGACCCGCATCTGGCGATTTCTCGACGGTAAACGAGGCCACGAGCAACAGTCATTGGGATTGGTCGATGCACTTGCCCGACTCCGCCCGGTAGTGGTGTCTGATGTTGCCGCCGGGCAGTCGCAGCCCGCACCCGGCGACAATGCCGGGCCGCCTCGTTTGTTAATCGGCGCCGGCCACGCAACACATCGAGCGCTACGCGCTGCCAAGCGCAAGACAGGCGCACGGGCGATCGTGTTGATGCGGCCATCGTTCGGGATGCATCACTTTGACCTTTGTGTGGTGCCGGAACATGACGGCGTTGCACCAGGCGCCAACGTCCTGGTGACGCGAGGCGTGTTGAATCCCATAGTTGTATCAACAACACACGATCCGAAGCGGGGTCTAATCCTGATCGGTGGACCATCCCGACATCACGACTGGCTGGAAGCGGAAATACTGGATCAAATAGACGCCTTGACGTCCAGCGACGACACACACTGGACCATCAGCAACTCACGCCGCACGCCCGCGACCACAAACGCTCTGCTCCGCAATCTCAACAACCCGCAGATTGCGTTCGTAGACTGGAGCGAAACAGGCTCCAGCTGGATCGTCGATGCGCTCGGGTGCAACGCTCAGGTCTGGGTTAGCGAAGACAGCGTATCCATGTTGTATGAAGCGTTGACCAGCGGCACCAGCGTTGGAGTACTGGCGGTACCCAGACGCAGTTACGGACGGGTCGTGCGCGGGGTTGCGACGCTGATTCGCGCGGGTTGTGTGACGCCGTTTGTCTTGTGGCAAAGTGGAAAGTTGCCCGCGCCGATGCAACCACCGCTAGCTGAAGCAGGCCGTTGCGCACGTTGGATAAACGATCATTGGCTGTAGACAGACTAACCGTCGTGCAGGTGTTGCCGACGTTGGACGGTGGTGGCGTTGAACGTGGGACTGTGGAGATCGCGCAGGCGCTGGTGGCAGCCGGCCACCGGGCCATAGTGATTTCCAACGGCGGTCGCCTGGTCGCTGATCTGGAA
>MDTA01131530.1_pt1 | contig 31856 bp, 23 predicted proteins | sample 811151 | NCBI WGS metagenome assembly MDTA01 (sample SAMN05326648, study PRJNA326480) | marine metagenome | isolation source: seawater | place: Indian Ocean: South | collected 2010
ACCGACAACACCTCCGAGCAGTCCCGGGTAAAGGTGATGACCGACGGGATCCTGCTGGCGGAGGTTCAGCACGACCGGTTTCTGGATCGCTACGATACGATCATCATCGACGAAGCCCACGAGCGCAGTCTGAACATCGACTTTCTGCTCGGTTATCTGCGTCAGCTCCTGCCCAAGCGCCCGGATCTGAAGGTGATCATTACCTCGGCGACCATCGAAGTCGAACGGTTCAGCGAATTCTTCGACAAGGCGCCGGTGATCGAGGTGAGCGGCCGGACTTATCCCGTGGACGTGCGCTACCGACCGCTGACCGGAGATGAGGACGACCGGGATCAGGGCTGGACGGACGGCGTTCTGGGTGCCCTCGACGAGATCGAGCAGCATGAGCGCAGCCAGAAACAGCCGCCGGGGGATATTCTGGTGTTCCTGCCCGGCGAGCGTGAGATTCGCAATCTCAGCAAGGTGTTGCGCCATGTGGATCTGCGGCATACAGAAGTGCTGCCGCTGTATTCGCGGTTGAGCAATGCTGAGCAGAACAGGGTGTTTCAGTCCCACAAGGGGCGAAGGATTGTGCTCTCCACCAACGTGGCGGAAACCTCCTTGACGGTGCCAGGCATCCGTTACGTGATCGATACCGGGGTGGCCAGGATCAGCCGCTACAGCGTGCGCTCCAAGATCCAGCGACTGCCGGTGGAACCGATTTCCCAGGCCAGCGCCAACCAGCGGGCGGGCCGTTGTGGGCGGGTCGCGCCGGGTATCTGTTTCCGGCTTTACGATGAGACGGATTTTATCAATCGCCCGGAATACACCGATCCGGAGATACTTCGAACCAACCTGGCCTCCGTCATTCTGCAAATGGCCACATCAGGTCTGGGCGAAATCCGGCAGTTCCCGTTCCTTGAGGCGCCGGACAAGCGCCAGGTCAACGATGGCTACAAGCTCCTGGAAGAGTTGGGCGCGGTGGATGATAAGCGCCGCGTCACCCGGCTTGGCCGAACCATGGCCCGGCTGCCCCTTGATCCAAGACTGGCCAGGATGCTGGTCACGGCCGCAGAGCTGGGCAGTCTGGCGGAAACACTGGTGATTATTGCCGGGTTGAGTATCCAGGACCCGAGGGAGCGGCCCCAGTATAAACAACAGGCAGCGGACCAGGCTCATGCACCGTTCAACGACAAGGAATCGGATTTCGTCACTCTGCTGAACATCTGGAACTTCTATGAAGAACAGCGTCAGGAACTGTCCCAGAATCAGCTCAAAAAGGTCTGCCAGAAAAGTTTCCTGAGCTGGATGCGAATGCGGGAATGGCGGGATATCCATCGCCAACTGACTCTGATCTGTCGTGAACAGAAGCTGACGGTGAACAAGGACGCCGCCAGTTACGAAGCCCTGCACAAGGCGATTCTGGCCGGTCTTCTGGGCCAGGTCGCAGTGAAAGTGGAGAAGAAGGAATATCTGGCAACACGAAACCGGAAAGTGCTGATCTTTCCCGGTTCCAAGGTGGCCAAAACGAGTCCGAAGTGGATCGTCGCGACTGAGATTGTGGAAACCAGCCGGGTGTTTGCCCGGGTGGTGGCTTCCATTCAGCCGGAATGGATCGAGCCCCTGGCCGGTCACATCGTCAAACACCACTATTTCGAACCGCACTGGGAGCAAAAGCGTGCCCAGGTGATGGGATACGAGAAGGTCACCCTCTACGGCCTGGATATTGTTGCCAAGCGCCGCGTCCCCTACGCCAAAGTGGATCCGGCGGAATGCAGGAATCTGTTCATCCGCCGGGCGCTGGTAGAGGGTGATTACCGGTCAAAGGCGCCTTTTATCGCCCGTAATCGCGAGATGCTCGATACGGTTGAGAATCTCGAGAAGAAGACCCGGCGCCGGGACCTGCTCGTTGATGATGAGGTACTGGTGGCTTTCTATGACGAACGCCTGGCTGCAGACATTATCAGCGGTCGGCATTTCGAGACCTGGTGGAAGGGGCTGTCGGTTGAACAGTTGAAGGAACTGGAGCTCACCGAAGCCGACATACTCCAGCGCCCGGTGGATGCCCAGGCCGCCGACCTGTATCCGGACTTTTTGGAATGGGAGGGTGTCCGTTATCCGCTGAGCTATGAATTCGAGCCCACCAGCGAAAAAGACGGTGTCACGCTTCAGGTTCCGCTGATGGCTCTCAAACAGATTCCGTCCCGTCGTCTGGAGTGGCTGGTTCCTGGACTGTTGAGGGAAAAGTGTATTGCCCTGGTGAAATCTCTGCCCAAGGCTCTGCGCCGGAATTTCGTGCCGGTACCCGATTTTGTGGATGCGGCTCTTGAGAATCTTCAACCCTCCAACGAGCCGCTGATGCTTCAGCTCGGTGAGCAGTTGCGCCGCATGACCGGTGTGCAGATTGATCCCGAGGCCTGGTCCGACTCGGAATTGCCCAAACACCTCCGAATGAACCTGCGGGTCATGGGCGACGGCGGTCGCACGATTGCTGAGAGTCGCGAGACCGGCGATCTGCAACACCAGCTTGAAGGTCAGGCTGAGCAGGCACTGGCCTCGGCAACACAGGATGATTCGCCAGCAGAACCGAGCGGCGAGTACACCGAATGGCAGTTCGGTTCACTGCCGGAAGAGGTCCAGACGGAAAAAGGTGGCATGCAGGTGACCGTTTATCCCGCCCTGGAGGATCTGGGCAAACAGGTGCGCCAGATACGCTGTCTGGATCGGCTGACCGCGGAAGATACTACCCGCAAGGCTATCGCCCGGTTGATTCTGAACCGCTTTGGCAAGACGCTTGATGATCTTGAACGCAAACTGCCTCGTTTCAAGCAGTCGGCGCTGATGTTTGCGCCGGTGGGCCAGTCGAAAGTGTTGTTGGACGATCTGCTGCTGGCCACAGCCATGCAGCATTTTCTCGCGGGCGAAATTCCAAGGACGGCAGAGGATTTCGCCAGGGTGTTCGACGCTCACCGGGGTGATTTCATTCCGACCCTGGAGCAGGCAGACGAACGGCTGTATCAGGCCATGTCCGGTTACCAGAAAGTGGCGAAGCAGTTGAAAGGCAAAATTAACCTGGCGCTGGCCAACAGCATGGCTGACTTGAAGTTTCAGCTGCAGAACCTTGTCTATCCCGGGTTTCTGGTGGATACGCCCCCCGAGTGGCTGGCGGAATTCGGGCGTTACTTCGAAGCGGCGATGGTCCGTTTGGAAAAGATGCCGAGGGAAATGGGCCGCGAACGGGAGTTTCTTCACACCATTGAGCCCCTCTGGTCCCGCTACGCCGTGAAGCGCGACGAACAACAGCGGCAGGGGGTTCGAGATCCGGAGCTTGTGCTGTACCGCTGGATGCTGGAGGAGTTCCGGGTATCGTTTTTTGCACAGCAACTGGGCACAGTGATGACGGTATCGGTTAAACGCCTGGACCGGCAATGGGAGAAAACCCGAGTTTAGAGAACACCGTGTGCACCAGACTGGTGCCCGTGACTGATACCTGACGGGCAAAACCCCGAGACTGTGTTAGTATTTCCGGCAGTGGGTGAACGAATTAACCAAACGGGACGCTTGGTGTCCCGTTTTCACAATCATGACGTGGGGTTAGCGTGATTAAAGCCGTTATTAGCGGGACCGGTCTCTACACACCGCCAGCAACCATTGATAATGACGAACTGGTCGAAGCCTTTAACCAGTATGTTGAACTATTCAACGCCGAGAATGCAGATGCCATCGCCAGCGGCGATGTGACACCACTGCAGCCATCGTCCTCTTCTTTTATCGAGAAAGCGTCCGGCATCAAACGACGCCATGTGATCGACAAGGATGGCATTCTAGATCCCAAACGCATGAAACCCTATATCCCCGAGCGCGGCAACGAAGAACCTTCGGTGCAATGCGACATGGCAGTGGCCGCCTGCCGTGAGGCCTTGGAGCAGGCGGGCAAATCGGCACAGGATGTCGATGCCGTAATCGTTGCCTGCTCCAACCTGCAGCGAGCCTATCCGGCCGTGTCCATCGAGGTTCAGGAAGCGCTTGGTATCGAGGGGTTTGCCTACGATATGAACGTTGCTTGCAGCTCAGCTACGTTCGGCCTCCAGGCGGCGGTCAACTCTGTCGAGAACGGCAGTGCCCGTTCCGTTCTGGTGGTCAGCCCGGAGATCTGTTCCGGCCACCTGAATTTCCGTGACCGTGACAGCCACTTCATCTTTGGTGACGCCTGCACGGCCATCCTCGTTGAGCGTGAAGAAGATACCCGTACGGGGCAGGGGTTCGAAATTCTGGGCACCAGCCTGAAGACCAAGTTTTCCAATAACATCCGGAACAATTTCGGGTTCCTGAACCGTGCAGACGATTCAGGCGTTGGCAAACCGGACAAGCTCTTCGTGCAGCAGGGCCGGAAAGTGTTCAAGGAAGTATCGCCTCTGGTTGCCGAGACCATCCAGAAGCAGCTGCAAAGCCTGTCTCTGGCCCCGGATGATCTCCGCCGCATGTGGCTGCACCAAGCCAATCTGAATATGAACCAGCTGATTGCCCGGAAGGTGCTGGGTCGGGATGCGACCGAGGAAGAGGCACCGGTCATCCTGGATGAATACGCCAACACCAGCTCCGCCGGTTCGATCATCGCCTTCCACAAACATAAGGATGATCTTGCCAGTGGTGATCTCGGGGTAATCTGTTCGTTCGGTGCCGGTTATTCCATCGGCAGCGTGGTTGTACGCCGCCGGTAGACGTTCTCTGGGTCAAGACGTTGCCAGGGCCCGGAGGGTTTCTGGCAGCGGAGCCGAGGAGCGTGTTTTACGGTCGAACCAGACGATCTTCGCATAACCTTCAGCGTAAACAGCGCCGGTCTCGACATCGGTCAGCAGATGGTAGGTGTCGAGGCTGGTGTTACCTGCCTTGTCGGCGTATGTTTTCACCTCAACCGTTGCCGGGTGGTTCAATTCCTTTAGAAAGGTGGCACTGGTCTTTATAATAACCGGGCCGGTCGGCTCTTCGGGACCGCCCAGCTCCAGTGAGGCCAGCCAGACAATACGGGCTTCCTCAAAGAATCGGAAGTAGACTGTATTGTTGGCATGGCCGTATGCATCCATGTCTCCCCAGCGAAGGGGCATGGTGATCGTGTTTACAAGATTTCCCGGTACTGACATCGGTTTCTCCGGAACAACGGTCTAATAATAAAAAAGTAGCGCCGGTATTTTCGACGAATTGAAACGAATTAAACAACCCAAGAGCAGATGATGAAACACTTTTTTATCCGGCGCCGGCTTGTTACGTTTTGCCTGTTGTTGTCCCTGGCTACCGTTGTGCCATCGGGTCAGGCGATAGCCCAGAATATGCAGGAACCGCCTCCCGAAGGTTCGGTACCGGTTGATCCCAAAGACCCGTGGGAAAACTGGAACCGCAAGGTGTATACGTTCAACGAAACGATCGACCGATGGTTCCTGAAACCGGTGGCTCAGGCCTATCGGACGTTTACCCCGCAGATTGTTGACCGCGGCATTACCAATTTCTTTAATAACCTGACTGAACTCAGGAACTTCACCAACAGCGTGTTGCAGCTTAAAGGGGAGTCGGCCGTCGTAGCTGTGGGTCGATTTACCTACAACACTACCTTCGGTCTGGGTGGCCTGATTGATGTGGCAACCGCCTTTGACCTGCCTGAACGGCCCGAGGACTTTGGCCAGACATTGGGCTACTGGGGTGTCGGTTCGGGGCCATACCTCATGCTGCCGTTTCTCGGGCCTTCCACGCCAAGGCACCTGACCGGGTTTGCAACTGACGGCTTTGCGTTGCCATCCGCTTGGGATACTGTGGACAGTCCGGAAGTTTATTACGCTCGCGCCCTCCAGATTGTTGATAAACGCGCGGATTTGATTCCTGCGGAGAGCTTCATCTCTGGCGACAGTTACGTGTTTGTTCGAAATGCCTTCCTGCAGCGTCGGGAATTCCTGATCAATGACGGGAAGGTGGTCAACGATCCGTTTGCCAGCGGTGATGATGAGGACCTGATGCTCGAGGATTTCTGAGCGTCATCCGGATTGATAGGAGGTCAGCGGTGCTGAAGGATCCAAGAATAGCCAAATTCCGGAAGATGCTGGCCGAGGCGCCGAATTATGAAGTCTGGAAGGCAGCAGCGTTGGAGCTGGACTTTCTGGAAGGTAACGCCGAGTGGAAAGAGGATTTCGCTTCCGATCTCTATCACTACGAATTGATTTATGACCGCCTTAGCAACCTGAAACAGTATCGCCAACAGAATGATGTCGAACGCCTGAAGCGGGCCCTGAGGGAGGGACTGCACCACGATCTCGGGAACATGGGCAACCCGGCACTCTGCACGCGATCACGCGTTGGCACCAAACACCTGATCGAAGAATACATTACCCAGGTGTGTGAAGCCCTGGATTACCTCTGTGATCAACCTGTCCCCGGTTTTTCCGTTGCCGACAAGCTGCAGTTCTTTCGCGATACCCTGACAAGCTATGGTCGGCCGGCGCTCTTGCTCAGTGGTGGCGCTACCCTTGGTGTTTTTCACTTCGGAGTCATCAAGGCCCTCTGGGAAAAGGGGCTTCTGCCGCAGGTTATCGCCGGCTCAAGTATCGGTGCCATTATCGCGGGCATTCTCGGTGTTCATACCGACGCGGAAATTACAGAAATGCTGGTGCCGGAAAACCATAACCTGAAAGCGTGGAAGTGGCGGGGCCTGCTCAGTGCCGTTCGCGGAGACGGGCTGATGGATCAGGAAGAGCTTCGCAACTGTCTGCGCGGCAATATTGGCGAATACACCTTTGAGGAGGCATACCAGCGTACCGGCCGTTCGATCAACGTGAGTGTTTCTCCGGTACAGGCTCACCAGAAGGCTCGCCTGCTGTGCGGATATACGTCGCCTTACCTGATGGTCTGGAGTGCGGTACTGGCGAGCGCCGCGGTTCCGGGTATTTTCCCGCCGGTTACCCTGATGAAAAAGGACATTCAGGGCAACACGCTGCCCTATATGCCACGCCTGAAGTTTGTGGATGGCTCCGTGGTGAGCGATCTGCCAATTGAGCGCTTGATGCACCTGTACGATGTGAACTACACCATCGTTAGCCAGACCAACCCCCATGTGGTGCCCTTCCTGAGCCAGCGCGGTCGTGATGAAAAGCTGTCTTTTGGCAACCTGCCGATGCATTTGATGAAGTCCGAAATTCAGTTCCACGGCCAGGGGGTGTTCGATTACCTCCGAAAGCGCTTACGGCCGGAACTTTTGAGGCAGATGTCAGGCCAGTTGTACACCATTATGGCCCAGCGCTATTCCGGAGACGTCACTATTGCACCCTCGTACTCGTTCAGGGACTACAGCAGGATGCTGGCTAACCCGGATCCGGCCTACGTGCGTCAGATGATTCTGGCGGGCGAACGCGCCACCTGGCCCAAGATCTCCATGATCCGCTCCCATGCCCGCATCTCCAAAACCCTGGAGCGGTGTGTGCGAAGGCTTAAACAACAGAACCGGCGCACCGCCGAACTCAGACTGATCAGTAACGCGGATTCCGGTACGTCCTGATATGTATTACGATTTTTTCGGCTTTCGCGAACCGCCGTTTTCCATCGCCCCGGACCCTCGTTACCTGTACCTGAGCGATCGCCACAAGGAGGCGCTGGCGCACTTGATGTATGGGGTCCAGGGGCAGGGTGGTTTTATCGTGATCACCGGTGAAGTGGGGACCGGAAAAACCACCGTTTCCCGATGTTTTATCGAAAATGTACCGGATAACGTTGATATCGCGCTGATCCTGAACCCGAGACTCTCTGCCCGGGAGCTGTTGTCCTCCATCTGTGACGAGCTGGAAATCCCCCATGAGATCAGTGCCACCATCAAGGAACTGGTGGACCTGATAAACCAGGACCTGCTCAAGGCTCATGCGGCTGGGCGCCACAAAGTGCTGATGATTGACGAAGCCCAGAACCTGTCGGCCGAGGTACTGGAACAGCTACGGCTTCTGACCAACCTGGAGACGGCAGAGAAGAAACTGCTTCAGATTGTCCTGCTTGGCCAGCCCGAGCTTCAGGAAATGTTGGCGCTGCCGGAGTTGCGACAGTTGAACCAGCGGGTAACCGCACGCTACCACCTGGACGCCATCGGTCGGGAGGAGTTGCCAGCCTATCTTCGCTACCGACTCAGCGTGGCCGGCATGCGCGGCGACATATTTTCTCAGCGTGCGATGACTCGTCTCTTTCGGGAGAGTCAGGGCATTCCTCGCCTGATCAATCTGATCAGCGACCGGGCTCTACTGGGCGCTTACGCGGAAGGTGAACATGAAATCACGGCTGATCATATCCGCCACGCAGCAAAGGAAGTGCGTGGCCCTTCCATTGGTCCCGTGCCTTCACGATCACGCCGATCCGCTGACAGAACACAGTACCTGATCGTTGCCGCGTCAATACTGGTGGCCATTATCGGAACCGCCTGGTTGTTCGAGCGGTGGTCTCCCGACAGTGCAGTCTCATCAGGTCTGTCGTCGCCAGAGCCGCTGAAAGGGGCAGTTGAGCGGGTGGAGGAGCAATCCGGACAAGTTGAGGAAGCGCCATTACCGGCGACAGAAGAGCCGACTCGGCCTCCTGAGCTGGCCGTACCGGATCAGCTTCTGGATTCCGTTTCGGCGTTCCAGGTGCTTTTCGGGATCTGGGGAAGGGACTACCAGCCATCGGAAGCGCCCGTGGCCTGCGAATGGGCCCGAGAAAGCGGGCTGGGGTGTCTTGATCGACAGGGCAGCCGCCGAAGCCTGGTATTTCTCGACCGCCCGGCCATGCTTCAGCTTCAGGATGAGGCCGGCAACACCGGTTTTGTCGTGCTCCGCAGACTCGATGGCGATACGGCAGAGGTGGCCCTACCGTCTGGCAACCAGACTGTTTCCTTTGCCAGTATCGAGCGCCACTGGTTTGGTGAATATCGGGTACTCTGGCGCTTGCCCGAATACCTGACGGGAGACGGGTTCTACAGTAATGGCGGTGGTGAGCAACTCTGGATCGGTGCGCGAATGATGGACCTGGCGGATATGCACAGTGATTCCCGTGCTGAGAGCGATCGCGTTAAACGAATGAATGCGGAAGAGCAGGTTCGCTGGTATCAGGCAATTACAGGGCTCACTGTGGATGGAATTGCTGGCGCCATGACGATCATCCAGATCAACAATGATTTGGAGGCTTCCGTTCCTCGCCTCAAGCCCAAGTAGTCTGAAGGTCGAGAGTAACCATGTCTTATATTCTTGACGCATTGCGAAAATCTGAAACCGAGCGGCAGCAGGGGCGCGTCCCGGACCTCGGCCAGCAGGTTCAGCTGATACATCGTCCAAAGAAAAAGCGGGTGTCGCCGGCTGTTTGGGTAGCGCTGGCACTGATGCTTAACGCGGGTGTTCTCGCCTTCCTGTTCTGGCCGGGCACGCCGCTGCCCTGGGGTTCTGCGGATCAGGCAGAGGTGCCACCCGGCCAGGGTATGGTGAAGAATGCCCCGGAACCGGTTCCGGTGACGCCCGATGCGGAATCGGATCCGATGTCGGAAAGCCCTGTCGCCGAGACGGGGGCAGTTCCGGAATCCGACGTCGCTGATTCAACGCCTCCGCCAATTGCCACTGAAACGCCTGAACCTGAGCGCAGGGAGCGGGCGACGGTAATCGTGCCCTCATCCGCAATATCCGAAACCAGGGTGCCGGTAGTAGAGCAGCGGCAGGCAGACCGAGTGCCTCATCTGGTAGAGTTGCCGCTTTCATTCCAGAAGAGTGTCCCGGATTTGACCTTTAACAGCCACATCTATTCGTCCTCACCCGCATCTCGCCGGGTGATGATCAACAATACATACCTTCGGGTGGGCGATACCTTCGAGGGCCTGCGAGTGGACGATATCACCGAAGAGGGCGTGGTGCTGAGTCGTGACGGGCGCCGTTTCCGGGTTGGCGTTGTGCGGGACTGGGTGAGCCCCCGCTGATGCCACTGACCGACGACATCAAGCAATCCATCCAGCAAGGTTATCGCGATGTGCTTGCCGGCAAGGACATCCGGGCGCGCTACGGTCAGCGTCTGATGATTGCTGAAATTGCCAGGTACATGGGCGATATCACCGAGAACGATGGCCAGAGAACCTCACCGGCCTCGGCCTGTGTTGTGGAGGCAGGCACTGGTACCGGCAAGACCCTTGCCTACCTGATCGCTGCCATTCCGGTGGCGAAAGCCCTGGGCAAAACCCTTGTGATATCCACCGCGACCGTGGCTCTTCAGGACCAGATCGTACTCAAGGACCTTCCCGACCTGAAAAAGCACAGCAAAATGGATTTCAACTGGACGCTGGCAAAGGGTCGGGGCCGCTACCTGTGCATGTCCCGTTTGGAAGCCCGTCTGCACGATGAGGGTAATACCGACAGCGATACCATGCCCCTTTTCCTGCTGGACGGCCCCAAAAACGAAGAGCCCGGTACCCGAGCGTTTTTTGAAGAGATGCTGGCGAGCTATGGGTCCCGGGAGTGGGACGGCGACCGGGACCATTGGCCGGAGCAGATCCCGGACGATGTCTGGCGACAGGTAACCACAGATCACCGTCAATGCACCAACCGTCACTGCGCCTACTTCGACAGTTGTGCGTTTTTCGATGCCCGTAAAGACCTGGACGATGCCGATATCGTGGTTGCCAACCACGATCTGGTACTCGCGGACCTGGCGCTCGGCGGCGGGGCGATTCTGCCGGAGCCGGAGAATGCTCTCTATATTTTCGATGAGGCTCACCACCTTCCGGACAAGGCGCTCAATCACTTCGCCGCATCGCTTCCCCTGAACGCTACCCGGCAATGGCTAAAACAGCTTTCCCAGGCGCTGGTGAAAATGCAGCCATACCTCGCGGCTGGTACCCAGGCCGCGAAGTCGCTGGATCGAATCAGTTCCGCTTCGCGGGAGGTGGATCTCGTGCTGAACCGGGTCTACGAGGAAGCTGAGCAGAATACCGGATGGGAGTTCAACGAGGAGCGCCGGACGGCCCAATGGCGTTATCCGGAAGGTGAGTTACCGGAGGCTATGGCGGAGCTGGCGGCCGAGAGCCGTATTGCAACCGCCAATATGGTCCGGCAATTGGGTGTCCTGGCGGATGAGCTTCAGGGCGCCTTCGACGAACGCAAGGAACATGAGATCGACCGGGAAACCGCGGAAGCCTGGTATCCGGTGATCGGCTCGTTTCACGCCCGGGCAGAAGACCAGTTAAGGTTGTGGACGGCCTGGTGCGAGCAGGGCTGCGCCAAACCTGTGAGTGAACCAGAAACTGACAGCGAAGGGGCTGAGGAGCCCGCGGCCAGGCCACAAACACAGAAAAGCCCGCCACCGGCCAGATGGGCAGTACGCCAGCGTTGGGATCACGCGGAGGACATTACCCTCTACAGTTCTCCCGTATTGGCGGATAACCTTTTGTACTCGAGGCTCTGGTCCCGGGCGTACGGAGCGGTTCTCACCAGTGCCACGCTGACTGCACTTGGACGGTTTGATCGTTTGAATGCCCGGGCGGGGTTGCCCCAGGGAAGCCGTTTTCTCGTTGTACCCAGCTCTTTCCGGTACGGTGAGATGGCGACGGTTGAGATTCCGGCGATGTCTGCCATGCCAACGGATGACGGCTTTGCTGATGAGCTTATAAGACGATTGCCTGACCTCTGGGCGGGAGAGAAAGCGACCCTGGTCTTATTCACCTCGCGCCGCCAGATGCAGCAGGTGCGCGACGCACTGGCCCCGGACTATCCGGATCTCATCATTACCCAGGACGACATGGCCAAGGGCGAAGTGCTTCGCCAGCATTGCAGCCGGGTGGACGAAGGTCGACCGAGTGTTCTGTTTGGTGTGGCCAGCTTTGCAGAGGGCATAGATTTGCCCGGAAAGTACTTGCACCACGTTGTGATTACCCGTCTTCCGTTCTCTGTGCCGGACGATCCCATTGAGGCGAGCCTGGCGGAGTGGGTGACGCAACGAGGCGGTAATCCCTTTATGGAAATCACGGTACCGGATGCTTCGATCAAATTGGTCCAGGCGGTAGGGCGGTTGCTTCGAACCGAGCAGGATACCGGCAGGGTGACCATTCTGGATCGACGTATCATTACCAGGCGTTATGGGCAGCTTTTACTGGACGCTTTGCCCCCGTTCCGTCGAATGATCGAGCGTTAGGGCTTGGCCTCGGGTTACCTGGGAATAAAAAAAGAGCCAGCCCGGATGGGGTGGCTCTCGTCAAAAGGGGTTCTTTCGAACCCGGGCGTCGAAACAACGCGGAACAAGAAATCTGAAGGCCTGAAGTTTCAGAATTCCTGGTGAGGTTTCCCTCACCGTTGGAATAATCATAGGGGATTAGAGGGCGTAGTCGGATCGTCCAAAGGGCGTAGCGGGCTTAGATTGTTGGTGCAGAATGTGATCCCTGTCACATTTCTGACTGCCTCGAAATCAGGCTTCAAACAGCCCGAGGTCCCGGGCGCGGGCCAGGGCCTCGGTCCTGCGGCCGACGCCCAGTTTGCCGTAGAGGTTCCGAATGTGGGCTTTTACGGTCGCCGGCGCGACCTTCATTTTCGAGGCGATTTCCTTGTTGGCATGCCCCTCATGAATCAAGGCCAGCACCTCCAGCTCGCGCTGGCTGAGTGGTTCGGGTAGCGCTGTTGGTTGCTGTGCCGGCTTATCAGCCGAACGGCTGGTTGGGGTTTCTCGAATGTCAGAATTCACCTGTCTCGATTGGCTCTGATCAACAAGCATCTTCCTGAGATTGGTGTTCCAGCTGCCAGGGCCGTTCAGCGCGGGCAGATCCAGCAGCAAGGCGCGAAGATCCGGGCTTTCCTCGGCAAACAGTCGCATGAACCCGGCTTCAGCGGCCAGATTTATTGCCCGGGTCAGCATCTGTTGCGATTCGTCGTTCCGATTTTGCTGTGCCAGGGCCTCGCCATAAACCAACAGTATCTCCACCAGGTGACGGTTGTGGGCATTGCGTTCAGCCGGTTTCAGCAGGGCACTGAGTATTTCCTGGGCACGTTCTGGCTGATTCAGTGCCACCAGTACACGTGCTTCGCTGATTCGGCTTTGTTCAAGGTGAAGCGGGTTGGTAAATTCGCCGTCTGCTCTGGCATCCAGGCAGGCCCTGGCTTTTTCCGGGTGGCCGGTGGCGAGATAGCACCGCGCAAGAAGGGCCGTACTTGCCGGTGGTTCGAATACGATCTGTTCACGGCGTTTCCGGCCTGTCTGGGAGGCATCCTCCAGCGCCTCAATTGCCTCCTGAAGCTTACCTTCGCTGAAGGCAAGATGGCCACGAACGTACTGAATGATCACATGCTGCCCCGGTTCCGTGCCCCTCTCCACATGCTCCAGAAGCGGCTTCAGATGCATCGCTGCGAGCTCTGAATGGTTGCGCTCCCTGTGGATTTCACATAGGGTGCTGTTTTGCCAACAGGAAATGAGCCTTGGTTGGCTCGGGTCTGCGTAATGCTTATCCACCCATTGCCGGATGTCAGTGCAGGTTTCCAGCGCCAGATCGATATCGCCCCGGTTGTACTGAATCCAGGCCAACAGTCCGCCACTCGAGAGCACCGTGCTGGGTTTATGTTCGACCTGCCCGTATCGAACGGCTGACTGGAGTGCGTCCTCAGCTTCAGTAAGCTCACCCTTGCCATAGTAATCCAGGCCCAGTCCGTAATAGGTCACGGATTTCAACGGTATGCGGGTGTGATCTATCTCCCGGAGCACCTGGCGGGTGAGGTCGGCGGCGCTCTTGTCGTCACTCCGGGTACGGGCCAGATACGAGCGCATCAGCGAGATCTCACTCTGTAGTCCGAGAGCCCCTTCGGCATCCGGGTGTGAATCAGCCACCTGACGGTCGAGCAGATCCTCAAGGGCCGATAGCAGCGGTTCCAGAGTATCCACGCGGTTGGCAAAGAATAATCCCCAGATACGGAGCATCTGGAGTTGTGGGTTATCGTTGACGAGCGACTGTGGCAGGGCATCGAGCCAGCCCAGAACGGGCAGATGGTAGCCACCATGAATCAGATTGTTCCCGTGTTCGGCCAGTACCCGGGCGAGCCAGGGCCAGTCCGTCTGACGGACGATCTGGGCAATGGCCTCCTGGACATGACCGTGGGCCAATAGCCACTCCACAGTGCGTTGCCAGAGGCGCGTTGCCTTTTCCGGTTCTGTATGACTGATCCTGAGCAGCAGCGCATCCCGGAACAGATCGTGATAGCGGAACCATTCGTTACGAGTATCCAGTGGAATCAGGAACAGGTTCTGACCCAGAAGTCTCTCAAGCATTTCCTGACTGTCGCTGGACTCGCGGATTGAATCACACAGGGAAGCGCAGAGCCGGGGGCAGCAGGCGGTTTCAAGCAGGAAGTCCGCAATATCCCGGGGTTGTTGTTCCAGCACTTCGCTCAAAACATAATCGCTGATGTAGCGCTCATCCAGATTTATCTGGCTCCCTGACTTCGCAGCTTCCTTCCCGGAGAATGTCGAAGACAGGGCGGAAAGCTGCATGGCGGCCACCCAGCCTTCGGTTTTATGGTAAACGGTGTGGACATCTTCGTCTGAGATCTGAAGCCCCATGGTTTCGCGGAAGAACTGCCGACACTCGCCCTCTGAGAAGGCCAACAGGCCAGGGTGGATATCCTCAATCCAGCGGCGGACGCGCCAACGTGCGAGCGGCAGGGGCGGCTCTGTTCGGGACGCCAGGGTGACCAGGATTCCCGGCGGCAGATAGTCGATGAAGTAGGCAAACTGCCGGTGGATAGCCGGGTTTCCAACAAAGTGGAAATCGTCCAGTACGAGGCCCCACGCACTGCCGTCCTGAGCCAGGATATTGATCAAACCGGTGATGGCCTCGGTAAAGGACTCGTCAGACTGGTGCGCCAGCTGTTTACGCAACTCGGCGGCGCCGTTCAGCCCGGCCTGTTCGAAGGCGCCGATAACGTATTGCCAGAAACGCCTGGGCTCATCATCGTGCTCGTCCAGAGATAACCAGGCGGTGGGTGAGGTAACTCGTGCGCACCACTGGGCGACCAGTGTGGTCTTTCCAAACCCGGCTGGAGCAATCACCAGGTTCAGTCGTTTGGGGCCATGGGGCTCGAGCAGGTCGCTCAGGCGGTCGCGCTTGACTGCGCGAGCATCGGAGGTAGGCCTGAGAAACTTGGTGGTGAGCAGCATGGATTCCCTGGATATATGGAGTATGGAATTGCCCCGGCTGGGCATTAGGGATTGTGTCTTTTGTAATGACCAAGTCAAGGGCTATGAAACTACGTTCTCTTCGGCAAGGTTTTATCAATGACTGCGTAAATGCATTTTTGGTCTAAACTGTGTGAAAGTAGTCACCTATATTAAAAAAGAATGAAAGCCTGTATTTTTATGCGTATTCTTCTACCAGGTCCTTCGATCTCCAGGGAGCAGCAGATTCAATGAAACTACAACAGTTGCGCTATATCTGGGAAGTTGCGCATCACGATCTGAATGTGTCCGCAACCGCCCAGAGCCTCTTTACGTCGCAGCCCGGTATCTCTAAACAGATTCGCCTGCTGGAGGACGAATTGGGGTTGGAAGTGTTTGCCCGCAGCGGCAAGCATCTGACCCGAATCACGCCGGGCGGCGAAATCATTATTCGTGAGGCGGGAGAGATCCTGCGGCGGGTTGAGGGCATCAAGAAAATTGCCCAGGAATTCAGCAACCAGCGCAAGGGCGATCTGAGTATTGCCACAACCCACACTCAGGCGCGGTATGCGTTGCCGCCGATCATCAGCGGTTTCATTGAGGAGTACCCTGACGTTTCCCTGCATATGCATCAGGGCACGCCCATGCAGATCTCCGAGATGGCCGCCAGCGGCGCGGTCGACTTTGCGATTGCGACCGAGGGCATGGAGCTTTTCAACGATCTCATCATGATGCCTTGTTACAAATGGAACCGGAGCGTCATTGTTCCCAAGGATCACCCTCTGGCCAAATTGTCGGAACTGACGCTACCGGAGTTGGCGGAATACCCGCTGGTAACCTACGTCTTTGGTTTCACCGGACGATCCAAGCTTGACGAGGCGTTTCAGTCCCAGGGGCTCACGCCCAAGGTTGTCTTCACGGCTGCGGATGCGGACGTTATCAAGACATACGTAAGGTTGGGACTTGGCGTCGGAATTGTCGCCAGCATGGCATTCGACCCCAAAACCGACACGGACCTGGTCGCGCTTGATGCGCGCAAGCTGTTCCGTCCCAGTGTCACTCGGATTGGTTTCCGGAAGGGGACTTTCCTGAGGGGGTATATGTATGACTTCATTCATCGCTTTGCGCCGCACCTTACCAAGGAGAAGGTGGACGAAGCTGTGTCTCACCAGGGCAGCCGGTCTGAAATCGAGGAACTGTTCAAGGATGTCGAGCTCCCCACTCACTAAAGAGTGAGCGGGGAGGATGCGCCCGGGTTATTCCCGGGCGATCAGGTTGCCGGCGTGCAGGCCGCATTCTTTCTGGGTGGCTTCTTCCCACCACCAACGACCCTCTCGCTCGTGTTGTCCCGGCAGGACAGGGCGGGTACAGGGTTGGCAGCCGATGCTTACAAAGCCCTTCTTATGTAACTCGTTATAGGGCGCCTCGGACATCCGGATGTAATCCCACACTTCTTTCGATGTCCAGTTCGCCAGCGGATTGAATTTAACCAGCGTTTTGTCATCGGTAGAGAAGGCGGTGTCCTCCTGAATGACTGGCACGTCATTGCGGGTGCCCGGGCTCTGATCCTTCCGTTGCCCGGTAATCCAGGCATCGACCGTAGCCAGCTTTCGGCGCAGGGGATTGACCTTGCGAATGCCGCAGCACTCGCTGTGTCCGTCCTCGTAGAAGCTGAACAGACCTTTCTTGTTCACCAGATCCTGAACTTCCTGAGCGTCTGGAAACAGAACCTCGATCTCGATGCCGTAATGCTTGCGAACACGCTCAATGAACTCATAGGTTTCCGGGTGCAGACGGGCTGTATCCAGGGTAAACACCTTCAGGTGATCGGTGAGCTTGTGCGCCATTTCGATCAGCACGACATCTTCGGCACCACTGAAGGAAATGGCGATGTTGTCGTACTTCTTCAGAGCAGTTTTGAGAATCGAACGGGGGCTCTGGCCTTCGAGCTCTTCCCGCAGGGTTTGAATATCGGTCATGGCCCGGCATTGCCTTATTTTGGTGTGCAAGGAAATCTAAGTTGATAAAAAGGCTATCATTAAACGCCTAATATCCTGAAGGAATGACAATCTATATGGTTATTCCGCGCATAAAAGCCTGGCTTTACACTTCCACGATGCAATCCCGCCCGGTTTTTCTTATCATACGCTCCGAATAGCGGCAGACGCACTTACCGTGGTCGCCCTTAACCAATTGAAGCAGGAGATCGTTGTGGAACTGGCATGCCTTGACCTTGAAGGAGTATTGATCCCGGAAATCTGGATCGCGTTCGCCGAAAAGACCGGTATTGAAGAGCTCAAGGCCACCACCCGCGATATTCCGGATTACGACGTACTGATGAAGCAGCGCCTGAAACTGCTGGACCAGCACGGTTATGGCCTGCCGCAGATTCAGGAAGTAATCGGTGAGCTGGATCCGCTGCCCGGCGCACGGGAGTTTCTGGATTGGTTGCGCGAACGTTTTCAGGTGGTAATTCTTTCTGACACCTTCTACGAATTTGCCATGCCCCTGATGAAGAAGCTGGGTTACCCGGCGCTGCTGTGCCACAAACTGGAAGTGGCAGATGACGGCCAGATCACCAACTACCTGCTCCGCCAGCGCGATCCCAAGCGCCAGTCAGTCAGGGCATTCCAGTTGCTGAATTACCGTGTGATTGCTGCAGGGGATTCCTATAATGACACCACCATGCTGGGGCAGGCGGAAGCCGGTATTTTGTTCCATGCGCCGCAGAACGTGATCGACGAGTTTCCGCAGTTCCCGGCGGTTCATAACTTTGATGATCTCCGGCAGGAGTTTCTGAAGGCCAGCGCTATTCACAACGCCTGATTGGAACACTGAAAACGGGGTCAGAAGATCGCTTTCTTCTGACCCCACGTTTACCTGAACTCACTTCACTCGATCACCAACTCTTCCAGAAACCGCATCAAGGGCCCGACTTTCGCGAGCGTCTCCTGATACTCAGCCTCGGGATCCGAATCCGCAACAATACCGCCGCCACCCCAGCAACGAATGGTTCCCTCGCCATCGCACAGCATGGTTCGAATCGCAATATTGCTGTCCAGCGTGCCGTCCAGTCCGCGATAGAAAATCGAGCCACAGTAGGGGCCGCGCCAATGGGGTTCGAGCTCCCTTATGATTTCCATGGCCCTGATCTTGGGCGCACCCGTAATTGAACCGCCCGGGAAGGCATCAAAAAGAGCCTTCAAGGGTGTTACACCCTTGGCCAGCTCGGCGCGGATGTGGCTGACCAGGTGATGAACGTTTTTATAGGATTCCAGTGCAAACAGTTTGTCGACTGTCACGCTGCCTGTACTGGCATTCAAGCTCAGATCGTTACGGAGCAGGTCGACGATCATCAGGTTTTCGGCCCGATCTTTTTCGGACACTTCCAGTTCGGAGGCATAAGCGGAATCCGTCTCCGGAGTGGCCCCTCTTGGCCGGGTGCCCTTTATCGGACTGGTGGTCACGGTGCGGTCGTGTATCTCGAGAAATCGCTCCGGGGAAACCGACAGGATGGATGCCTCGCCGGTTCGGATGAAGCCGCTATAGGGAGTGGGGTTTGCATCGGCAAGAGCCTGGAATGCTTGCCAGGGGTCTCCTGTGAAATGGCCAGAAAATTCCTGTGAGAGATTCGCCTGATAGCAATCACCGGCTTCAATATAGTGGCGAACCCTTTGTACGCTCGCTCTGAAGGCATCCGGTGTTTGCCTCGGCTTGAAGCCGGAAACCATAGCCCACCCGTTTTTGGAGCCTTGCTCGCTATCGATCAACCACTGCTCCAGAGTAGCCCGGGTCGCATCCGGGCACTCCGGATGAGTCCACAGCCAATATTGATCTGTTTTTCGATTGTGACTGGCCGTCCAGAGGTAGAATCCTGCCGAAATTAGGGGTACATCCAGTGACGGGCAGAGTTCCCGGAGACGTGATTCTCTGATATATCCAAGCTCATACCCAAGAAACCCAATCCATCCGCCGGAAAGGCATTTTGGACTCGCGTGTTTTGCGATCTGGAACTTTCGTACAAGGCTTTCCATTTTCTCCGCAAGCTGGTCGCAGCAGAAATCCGTTTGAACAGGATCGTGGAGAATTTCGGTGGCAAGTGCGCATGCGGCAAAACCGCTGAAGACGCCCCGGGCCGGGCCGTTACCGACACTCCCGATATAAGCGAAATCCGCTTCCCGGCAGGCATGGCTGAGCAGGCGATGGTAGGCCTCCTGATTAAGTTCAATCATGGTTGCCGGGTTCAAGGTTCCTCCGGAATGTTCGAAAAATGATAAACAGCACACAAAACGGGCGTTGTGGCGTTTGCTGAGCCGCTGCTCTAATGAAAAGCTCAGACGAGCGAGACCGCTCATTATTTTAACCGAGTTGGCCGTTTGAAGTGTTTAAATCTACTCATATAAGGAAAATAGTGGTGCTAATTCTCTCAAGAATGCTTTTCGTATCCTTTTCTCTAAACTGTCTTCTTTTAGCAACTGCGTCTTTGGCTCAGGAGGCAGCCTATAATCCAACCGACGCCCGAGGCGAATACGAGGACCATGTCCTTTCTGATGGACAGTTGACTGGAGAAGAGCTTGCGGCGGTGGTTAAGAGAGCGCAGGAAGACCTAAAATCTTTATTGAACACTTCTATATCAAAGGTAAAGCAAGACCTAGAGGCCGATGGAGTCTTCTCCCCCCAAGCGTGGATGTTGATGAAAGACGGTGAAATTAAAAAGCTTAGGCTAGGTTCCGAAGCACAGGCAGCGCCGTCTGATATCCAGGTACTGATGTATCGTGCAAGCTTAAAATCGGTTGCTAGGCATGGCGAAATTCACTCTGCACTGATCGCTTACCCCGGGAGCATCAAAAAGGATGGTAGGAAAGAAAAAATCGCTGTAATCGAACACGAGCATAGGTTGGGCGTTGCCGGCCTTAAACTGATTCCAGTGAAGATGGTGAATGGCATAGTTCAATTTGGGGCGGCGATTCCACAAGAAAAGAAATTTGCATTTTTTTATGACGATGGGGCTGTCAGGTGACGGAATTTTTCTGATTGTTACGAATTGTGAGTGTAGTCACGGAATAGGAGTGTAAAACAATCTTAAATGGCCTCGTGAGGTTGTTAACCTCACATCAAATCGAAAACTCAGATAACAACAAAATGAGTTGACTAGGAGATAAAAATGAAAGGCCTGAAAAAACTTGCACTTGCAACAGCAGTAGCTGCTGCACCCTTTGCAGCACAAGCTGAGCTTAAAGCCCTAGACGACACTTCGATGGGCAACGTTACTGGTCAAGCCGGTGTTACCATCGAACTCGAAACACGCGTCTCCATTGGCGAATTTACCTACACCGACGAAGGTACATTTGCAGTCAGCGGTATTGAGCTGGGTGGCGCTAGCGTTAGTTCTTCCCAATCGGCAGCTGATTATTCTGCTGCTACAGGCGCAGGGCAACTGCTCGATAACTTGAAGATTGACATTGATGTTGAGGATGATGGTGACGCTGTCATTCACGTGGGATCTTTGCAGTTGACCGATCCTACCGATCCCAACTCTCAGCCAGTCCCCATTGACTGGGGTATGACTGCAGAAAATATGCAGCTTCGCGGTAATGGTGGTCAGACGACCACGCTGATCTCCAACATGGATGCTTGGGGTCTGCTTGGGGCACTCGATATCCGGGTAGATACGGACAATGTGGGAACTTATGCTGATAGTGGCAGCTTGAACATTGATGCTGCTTTTACTGTTGAAGAAATGAGTTTTGATGCTGATTTCCTTGCAGTAGGTATTCGCGGAATGTCGATTAAGAGCTCTGAGGCTGGTGGTCAGACTCTGGGTGCTGCAGGACTTGCAGCAATTTTTGCGGATGACCCCACTGCCCCGACCGCAGAAGAGCAGCGTAAGATCGGCTTAGCTCAGGCAGGTTTTGCGATTGTCGGAGTCGACGTGTACAAAGGTGATGGGTTGGCTGCTGCAGGCAGTGCTCTCGCGAAAACCGACGTATTGCGAGTTGATGTTGATGATGTCTTGATGGATATCAACATCAATGAGACTCTCGTAGGTGGTACTAACATCGGTACTATCGCAATCGATAACCTTCACGTTTCAGATACAAGCTTGGCTGTATACGGTCACTAATCTGACCTAACACCCAAGTTGCTGAAACGCCCCGCTTCGCGGGGCGTTTTTATTGGCCAAAAGAAAACCCGAGCCAACAAAAAAACGGCAGCCATTCCGGGCTGCCGTTTTCAAATCGAATCAACTTACTCTGCGTTACTGATCCGGCACCGCAATAGAAAGATCGAACCCGCCACCCGGCCGCGGCGTCAGTGTAATGGGTCCTTCATTAATAGCCTGCGGAATCTGTATCTGGTCAATTCCCGGCGGGTTACCAATACTGAAGTTCAGATTCTGGCCATCAAAGCCAATTCCCAGTTGATCGTTAAGAAACGTCTGTGTGAAAGGCTCTTCCGGAATCTGTGCCTGCTGCCCAAAAATGATTGGTGGAATCGTTGGCGTAAACTCGGCCGGCGGCTGTGCCCGGGCGATTTCTTCCTGGGGCAGGAGCAGGGCACGCCGCAGAAATTCCTCTTCTGCGCTTTCCAGAGCATCGGTTTTGCCCTCGTCAATATACCGCTGTAGTGCGTCCCGGTAGGCTTCCTCTTCCGCTTCGGACAGGACTGGTTTGCCAGGGGAGATCGTGAGTGAGCGCAGAATACGTTGCCGATCGGCGTCAGATTTCTTCCGCTCCTTGGGCACAACGATAACGGCGGAATCCTTAACATAGGTTTCCACCATCTCGTCCGAGGTCATGGTCTGAACGCCACCAAAGGCAGGTAAAGCAACAACCAGACCGCTGATGGCGGTGGTGAGCAGGTGTCGGCGTTTCATAGTCTGGCCCCTTTTGTATAAAAAATACGCTCCCTGACGCGAGTATTCGGTTTGTAGGACAGGAATTCAAGCTGGAAGGTCCGGGATTGTGATCAAAATCGTCGATTTTTCGGTACTGTTACTAAACACAGCAAAAACATGCTCGAATACCATGAACTTTTTCGGCATCCCAGGGCCTCAGTGACACCATGAAAAAGCCGTTCACAAACCGATTTCGTCGCTGGATCAACCGCCGCATTCCGCGGTCCGATCTTCAGACCTTCAGTCAGAAAAACATTTTTATCCTGCCTACCGGCGCCGGCCTGGTATTTGGCCTTTTGCTGGTCATCATGTTGCTGACCGGAATAAATTACCAAAATAGCCTTATCTACTTGAGCACCTTTTTATTGGGCGCTGTGTTTGTCGGCGCCATGCATCAGACCCATCGAAATCTGTCCGGCCTTGAGCTCACCCTGATTCAGCCAGGAGAGGGCTTTGCTGGCGATGATATTCCTTTTCGGCTACGTCTGAAGGCAGGGCGGGATGACGCCATCGCCATCCTTCTCTCGTGCGAAGAATCGGGACTTGCTCCAGTGCACGTCCATTCAGGCGAGGCGCGGGATGTCACTCTGCCGGTTCATTCCGCTCATCGGGGCTATTTGCGTCCTGATCGGGTTCGAATTGAGACCCGGTTTCCCTTCGGCCTGCTGAAGGCCTGGTCCTGGCTTCGGCCAGTGTCAGCCGGTGTCGTATTTCCAAGGCCGATTGCGGCGCCAGAGGCATTCAGCACGGTCGCGGATGGTGATGAGTCTGCCGAGGCAAGATCTGTCGAAGGCAACGATCACGCCGATATACGGCCGTGGCGGGAGGGCGATCTCAGCCAGCGGGTGCTCTGGAAACGATTCGCACGAACCGGGCAAATGGTGGTCGCCGACTGGGAGGGCGAACAGGGCAGTCCCTACTGGCTGGATTTTAACGCCTACCCCGGAGCAGACCATGAATTGCGGTTGAGTTACCTTGCGTTTCTGGTGAATGAGCGAGGGCGTACTGGCGTGCGGTTCGGGCTGAACCTCCCGGGCCAGATCATCGAGCCGGACTCCGGCCCGGCCCATGTGGCCCGGTGTCTCCGGGTATTGGCGACCTGGGGCGAGGAGCGGCCAAGGGATACGATGGCCGAGCCCCATGGAACGCGGAGGAAGGGTAAGGATGGGGCAACCCAATGGGTTTCGGAGGTGCAGGCTTGAGTTTTCTGGACCGCCTGCGAGGCAAAGAATCAGGCGACACTAGCGGGAACAATTTGCCCGCCAGAGCTCTGCTCTGGCTGATTGCCGGTTTTGGTTTGCTTCTGTTGCCTCAATGGGACCGTTTGCCCCTATGGCTGATTGCCGCTTGTGCAGTACTGGCGGCCTGGCGGTGGCTTGCACAGTATGGGCGTGTGCGGCTTCCCGGTCGTTTGTTGCGCACAGGCATTATGCTTGTGCTGATTGGTGTCTATGTCGCAACGGTACAGGGGCGGTTTACGGTGGATACCGCCGCTTCGTTTTTTGTGCTGGCAGTGGGCCTCAAATGGCTGGAAACCCGTTCGGTAAGGGACTTTTATGTCCTGTTCTTTATTCTCACTTATCTGGCTTCCGTGAATTTCCTGTTCCACCAGGAGATTCTCTGGGCATTGGTCAACTTCACGGGGATAGCGCTGCTGCTTGTCGGGTTGCAGGTGCTGAACGCACCGGAACTCCCCAATGGAATGACGTCTTGTTGGCGCAGATTGGGCGGTATGTTTCTGAAGACATTGCCGATAGTCATTCTATTGTTTGTTTTTTTTCCCCGAATGTCCCCGCTGTGGAGCGTTCCGCTGGTTTCGGGTGAGGCCCGCACCGGTATCAGCGACACCATGAGACCCGGCGATATTTCCAACCTGGCCCAGAGCAGTGAACGGGCTTTCCGGGTAACGTTTGGGGGCGAAATGCCCGCCTATCGCGACCGATACTGGCGCGGCCTTATTCTCGACTATCTGGATGGAGAGACCTGGCGCCAGGGGCAGCGAGAGGGTTTTGGTCCTCTCGGCCGCGTAGCGGTTGATGGCGGGATAGGAGACCTGGAACCGAATCAGTATGACGTCCTTCTGGAGCCAACCGATCAACGTTGGGCCTTTGCACTTGAAAACTCACGTGCAGTCTCGGATAACGTCTTCGAGGGCATGGCTGACCTTTTCCGGTTTCGGCGGCCAGCTGACAGCCCGGTTCGCTACCGGTTGGCGTTGGAGGAAGAGGGTTCATCCCCTGAGCAGCAAAGCCCTGCCCAATTGCGGCAGTACCTTCAGTTGCCGGCGGAAGGCAACCCCAGGGCCCGGGAATTGGCCGGTGAGCTTCGCCGTACGATGGGTGATGAACAGATTGTCAGGACTCTGCTGCGACGATTCAGTGAACAGGAATATTTCTACACGCTTAGCCCGCCTGCCATGCCAGATGACGGCATTGATTCCCTGTTGTTCGACGAAAAACGGGGCTTTTGCGCCCACTACGCAGGCGCCACCACGTTCGTACTTCGGGCTGCGGGGATTCCCTCGCGAGTTGTGGTCGGTTACCAGGGTGGAGAAAGCGGGGCCGGCGGCGATTACCTGATCGTGCGCCAGTACGACGCCCACGCCTGGGTTGAAGCTTATATTGATGGGCGAGGTTGGGTGAGGGTCGATCCTACAGCGGCCATTGCGCCGGACAGGATTGAATCTGGTCTTCGGGATGCCGTTGCCGAAGAGGGATCTTTCCTGGAAGACAATTGGGCCTCACCCCAGCGGTACGCCGATGTAGCCCTGGTGCAATGGGCAAGCCTGCAGCTGGATCGCATCAACTACCAGTGGCAGCGCTGGGTGGTCGGTTACCAGGGCCAGACTCAGATGGATTTTATGTCTCGGTTACCCGGCGGGTTCGGCATGCGGGAGCTGGGGTACATGACAGCAGGTATCGTTGGCGCCGGCTTGTTGATTGCCGGGTTGATTTCGGCGCTCCAGATGCGCCGGGGAGAACGGCGAGACGCGTTTCGGAGAGTGGTTGATACGTGGCATCGGCTGTGCGCCAGCGCCGGGGTGCCTGTTCGCCATGGTGAAACGCCATCGGTGCTGGCGTCACGACTGGCGAAAGCAGAACCGGCCGCGGCAGATTCGGCCAGGCTTTTTGCCCGTATGGTCAACAGCCATTACTATGGCGGTGGTAAAGACGAAAACGGCGGTGAACAGGTAAAGCGAATGCGCCGTCTCCTCGCCACTATGAAGCGTCAACTGCGGAAGCGCCAGCTGCGCAGATCCAGGACTCGGACAGGAAAATCCAGTGACTGACATTGCCCAAGATATGCCGTGGCTTACCCGCGCCTGGCAAACCGTGCAAAGCCGTGTAGCGGAAGATCGACTCCCGCACGCCCTGATCCTCGTGGGAGAGCGGGGAATCGGTAAGCGGGCCTGGGCCGAGGCTGTTGGCGGACTGTTGTTGTGTGAAAAGCCTGTGAATAGTGATGCGGGTAAGCCGGTTGCCTGTGGGCACTGTAAGCAGTGTGAACTCCTGGCGGCTGCCAGCCACCCTGATATCCGGGTTTATGCGCCGGAAAAATCCCGAATGGTGAAGGTTGATCAGGTGAGGGCGCTTTCGTCTTTTGCAGTGGCCTCTCCGCAGGTGGCCCATCACAAGGTGGCGATCATCGATCGGGCGGACCAATTGAATATCAACGCGGCGAACGCGTTGCTCAAGACCCTGGAAGAACCGCTGCCCGATGTCACTCTGATCCTGTTGCAGGAGAGCGGGCGTCCTGTCCTGCCTACCATACGTTCCCGTTGCCAGACGTTGACTGTTCCTGTGCCGGGCAACAGGGAAGCTAATCAATGGCTCGCCAGCCGCGTGCGGGATCTGCCAGAAGACGACCAGCCCTCTGTAGAGGTGCTGGCAAAAGCCCTGATGCTCGCCGGGAACGCGCCGAGGCTGGCCCTCGACTATGCTACCGGCGATTTTATTGGCCTTCGCGATACGGCTCTGGAGCGCTTTAAGGAGTTCATGAAATCCAGAATTCCGGTAGGCGAGGCCGCCAAGGCGTTCAAGTCGATGGGGCTGGAGGATACCCTGTGGCTGTTCGAGACCTGGGCCGCCGACCTGGCCCGCCTGATAGCCGGCGGAAGTGCCCAGGATAGCGAAGCCGCTGATATGCTCGGTTTCCTTGCCAGAACCACACCTGCCTGGCGGGCCCATGAATTGCTCGATATGGTAAAGGATTCAAGGGCAGCGGGTGTGTACAACGCCAGCCCGGAGCTGGAAGCAAGTCGGCTTCTGATTGCCTGGCAAAAGCTGATGCCAGCCAAACGCCCTGCGGCATAGGTGATCATTGCCTGCAAGATTGCGCCTTTGGGGGCAACAGCTGCTATGATTCCGGAATGAAAGGGATTTTCAGATCCCGAAAACGTTCAATACGATCTTAGAGAAAGGTGTCAGTTATGGGGCCAGGATTTGGCGCGCGCAGTGGCATACTTACCCTGACAATCAAGGACAAGGCAGTGCTCTATGCCGCATACATGCCTTATATCCGCCAGGGTGGTCTGTTTATCCCGACCCAGAAGCAGTATCAACTGGGCGACGAGGTGTTTCTGCTTCTTAACCTGATGGACGAGCCTGAAAAGATCCCCGTTGCCGGCAAGGTCATATGGATAACGCCCAAGGGGGCCCAGGGTAACCGCGCGGCGGGCATCGGTGTCCAGTTCAATGGTGACGATGAAACGGCCCGGACCAAGATTGAATCCTATCTGGCAGGCTCGCTGAGTTCCGATCGCCCAACCCACACAATGTGAAGGCGGGGGTCGGATGAACGATATGGTGATTCCCACGGAGGCTTCCGGCAGCCAGCCAGAGCCTATCGGCACTCAGGGAACTACTCCGGCATTCCGGGAGTCAGCCTGGAAACTCCGGCACATCACCCTGGCCGGTCTCAGTTGGCCCTCCGAGCCAGAGAGTCATGACAATACTCCTATCCTCATGCTGCATGGCTGGCTCGACAACAGTCTTACCTTTGTAAAGCTGGCACCGGAACTGACATCCCTTGGGCCGGTTTACGCCCTGGACTTCGCCGGGCATGGCCATTCCGGACACCGCCCGGAAGGCCAGAGTTATCTCTTGATGGATTATGTTGCCGATCTGGCTGAACTGGTTGAGCGCTATTTCCAGGAAACCCCGCATGGCAGGATCAACATTATTGGTCATTCCCTTGGTGGAATTGTTGGCGCCCTGTACGCGGCAGCGTTCCCGGAACGGGTTCAGAATCTTGTGATGATCGATAGCCTGGGTGCCCTCAGTCGGCCGGTCAAAGAGACCATTCCCCAGCTGCGCAAGGCCATCAAAAAACGCATTGCAGGCTCAGGTAAGCAGGTTGTATACCCGGATATCGCCACCGCAGCCAAAGCCCGCGAGGGCGGATTGAGTCCGCTGAGCCCCGAAGCTGCGCTGACCCTGATTCCACGTAATATGAAACCTGAGGGAGATGGTTATGTCTGGCAGACCGATCCCCGGCTGCGACACCCCTCGCCGCTGATGATGACCGAAGATCAGGTGTTGGCCTCGCTGGCAGCGATAGACACCCGGGTGCTTTTTGTCAGAGCCGATCAGGGTCTTTTGTCGTACAGAAAGGACCTGGACAAACGTGCGGAAGCCATTGCGCACCTCCAGATTGTGAAAGTACCCGGGGGTCACCACTGCCATCTTGATGGCGAGACCGGTCCGGTTGTAACAGCCATCAGACAATTCCTGGAAAATGAGTAATCGCTTGCTGAAATTACTGTTCAAACGTTTTCTTGTTCTAACTCTCGGTTTCTTGGCGTTTTCGAATGTCTCACAGGCTGCGCCAGAAAATATGCCCGAGGCGTATCCGCAATCGACGCTTGAGGGCACCGTCCGGATTCAATCCTCGGGGCATCTGGTCTTGTTCAGCCCTGTAAGAGAGATCAATAACGAAATCCGCTCCGAATCCCTGGCTCGGCTACCTGTCACTGGCGAAGGGCGCCTGTATCGGATTGCCCGGGACTCCAGTCGGGAAGAGGCGCGGGACCATTATCTGGGCCTGTTGCGGCAGAGGAATGCCCAGATTCTTTTCGAGTGTTCCAGCATCCGGTGTGGACGAAGCAACGTCTGGGCAAACCAGATCTTCAACCAGGCCGTTCTCTATGGGCGTGATGCAACGCAGGATTATCTGGTTGCCGGCACCGTTGCGGAGGATGGCTCTCGCTGGCTGACCCTGGTTTATACGGTTACCCGGGGCAACTTGCGGGAGTATGTCTGGGTGGAACACCTGAAGGTGGAATCCGGAGCTACGATTCCGGGATTTGGCATTGGGACCAGTCGAGTTGAGGGGCCGATCATTGTGCCCTGGCAAGGTGGTATGACCTATCGGTTTGACTGGCAGGCAACGGACCGCAGACGGGTGACCGACCTGGCCCGTGAAGAGGGTACAGTGGTTGTCCTGGTGGGCTATTCTGTACTGGAAACCGATGAATCGTTCGCTGAGTCGATGGAGCGTGCCCGTCTGGCCACCGAGTCGCTTTCGGAGGTGCTGTCGAAGACAGGTGTCTCACGTAACCAGCAGGAGATCATCGTGGTTGGCCCGGCAGGTGTCTTCAGTGATCCGGACAGGCAGGGCGATCGGGTGGAAGTGATAGTGATTACGAGGTAATGGTCATGGGCCCATCAAAGGACGACGATAAAGAGCAGAAGGACAAGCCCCCAGAGCATGATCCTCAGGATAATGTTTCCAAGGTTCTCAAAAGTTCGGATGTTTCTTCCACACATGCACCGGCCAATCCTGAAAAAGGGGATGACCGAAACAAGCCTCGCAAGACCGTCGCCCTGACGCTGGGAAGTGGCGGCGCCCGTGGGTATGCCCATATCGGTGCCATAGAAATTCTGGTAGAGCGTGGCTACGACATTGTTGCCATCTCTGGCTGCTCCATGGGCGCATTGATAGGCGGCATGTTCGGGGCCGGCAAGATGCAGGATTACAAGGACTGGGTCACGGGATTGGGCCAGTTTGATGTCCTGAAACTGCTGGACGTTACTTTCAACTCTGTTGGCGCTATTCGCGGAGAGAAGATATTTTCGGTGGTCAGGGAAATGCTGGGCGACACCCGGATCGAGAACCTGCCTATCGCTTTTACTGCTGTTGCCACCGATCTGCTTGCCCACAAGGAAATCTGGTTCCAGGAAGGCCCGTTGGACCAGGCCATTCGCGCCTCAGTGGCCATTCCAAGCGTTGTCACGCCGCTGGTTCTCAACGGCCGGGTGCTTGTTGACGGGGCCTTGCTCAATCCGCTGCCGATCATCCCAACCATATCGTCCCACGCCGATATGATCGTGGCGGTTAACCTCAGCGGTGAGGATGACCGTAGACGGCGAATTCCAGACGCCGCATTCGCGCCCGCGGGGGATGATCACACGGACATGGACGAATGGGTGGATACGATCCGCGAGAAAGCATCGCGTTGGTTCGACTGGGACACCCTGAAATCCCTGACGGCCCGAAAGCCGGATAACGGCGACAGCCCGGAAGAAAAAATCAGCCGAGCGGTGCATAAGAGAGAACATCAGAAGCAGCACGACAAGAAACCAACTGACAAGAAGAGTCAGGAAGAGCACGAAACCATCGATTGGGACAAGCTTGGCATTGGGAAATTTGATGTGATGAACCTCACCATCGAGACGATGCAGAGTGCGTTGGTGCAGTACAAAATTGCCGGATACCCACCCGATTTGCTGGTCAATATCCCCAAGAATGCCTGTCGGAGCTATGATTACCACAAAGCGCCGGAATTGATTCAACTGGGCAGGGAGCGAATGGCAGCTGCCCTGGATCGGTACGAGGAAAGCCGTAACAGCTCCGGCCCGATGGCGATCTGAGGCAATTGGCGACAGCCGTTGCGCGTGGGCTGCAGTTGGACGGATAAACAGCGTATAATCCTGCGCTGACACGCTCTCGCACAGGATTTATGTTTGTGACCAGCCCCATTGACGACCTTCACAGCGTTCGGGATTACCTTCGTTACGCCTCCTCAAAGTTTGCCGCTTCGCCTCTGTTTTTCGGCCACGGAACGGACAACGTCTGGGATGAGGCGGTTCAGCTGGTCATGCGTAGCCTGTATCTTCCTCTGGAAAACAACACCCTGTTCCTGGATGCCCGCCTGACCCGCGAAGAGCGAGAGCTGATTCTGGAGAGGATTGACCGCCGGGTAAAGGAACGAGTGCCATTGGCCTACCTGTTGGGAGAGGCCTGGTTCATGGGCATGCCGTTCCATGTGGACCAAAGGGTACTGGTGCCGCGCTCTCCGATTGGTGAACTGATTGAAAACGGTTTTCAGCCCTGGCTGGCGGATAAGCCGGTTGAACGGATCCTCGATCTCTGTACGGGAAGCGGCTGTATTGGCATTGGTGCTGCGTCCGTTTTCATCGAAGCGGAAGTGGACCTCTCGGACATCTCCGCAGATGCGCTGGAGGTAGCGGAATCGAATATTGAACTGCACGGAGTCCGGGAACGGGTTCGTACCGTACAGTCGGATGTCTTTGAAAATATAAAGGGCCGTTACGATATCATCGTAAGCAATCCGCCTTATGTTGATGCGGAAGATTTGTCCGGCATGCCGGATGAATACCGCCATGAGCCGGAACTCGGCCTTGCCGCAGGCGAAGATGGGCTGGATATCGCCCACCGTATTATTGCCGGTGCGGCTGACCATCTTACCCCTGGTGGACTTCTGGTTGTTGAGGTTGGTAACAGCTGGGTGGCAATGGATGAGGCCTATCCTGATCTTCCGCTGACCTGGTTGGAGTTCGAGAATGGCGGTGATGGCGTCTTTCTGATTACCGAACCGGATCTGCGTCAGTGGCAGGCATCCAGTTAATCTGAATTCTCAATAAAGCTGAGCAAGATACTGAATTATGTCGGGAAATTCTTTCGGAAAACTGTTTACGGTCACCTCATTCGGCGAAAGCCACGGGCCTGCATTGGGGTGCATTATTGATGGCTGTCCTCCCGGGCTCGAGCTCTCTGAGGCAGATATGCAGCGGGATCTCGATCGCCGCAAGCCTGGCACCTCCAGGCATACCACCCAGCGTCGGGAAGCCGATGAGGTAAGAATCCTGTCCGGTGTTTTTGAGGGTAAGACCACAGGCACTCCGATCGGTCTGGTGATCGAGAATACCGACCAGCGTTCCAAGGATTATTCCAAGATCTCCGAACAGTTCCGACCGGCTCACGCCGACTATACCTACATGCACAAGTACGGAGTTCGGGATTACCGCGGTGGTGGTCGTTCTTCCGCCCGTGAGACTGCCATGCGTGTGGCTGCCGGCGCGGTTGCGAGGAAATTCCTGGAGCAACGCCTGGGAATCCGGATTCGCGGTTATCTGTCTCAACTGGGCCCAATCAAGGCCGAAAAGCTGGATTGGGGGCAGGTTCATCAGAACCCGTTTTTCTGCCCGGATGCGGACAAGGTTGCCGAGATGGAAGCCTACATGGATGCACTCCGTAAGGAGGGGGATTCCATCGGTGCCCGTATTAACGTGGTTGCCGAGGGCGTGCCGCCAGGGCTTGGCGAGCCGATTTTTGATCGTCTGGATGCGGATCTGGCCCATGCACTTATGAGTATCAATGCTGTGAAGGGCGTGGAGATTGGCGCTGGATTTGATTGTATTGAGCAAAAGGGCACCGAGCACCGGGATGAGATGACGCCAGAAGGCTTCCTCTCGAACAATGCGGGTGGTGTGCTGGGTGGCATTTCATCGGGCCAACCCATTGTGGCCAGTATTGCGCTCAAGCCCACTTCGAGTCTGCGGTTGCCGGGGCGGGGTAT
>MDTA01046086.1_pt1 | contig 31791 bp, 22 predicted proteins | sample 811151 | NCBI WGS metagenome assembly MDTA01 (sample SAMN05326648, study PRJNA326480) | marine metagenome | isolation source: seawater | place: Indian Ocean: South | collected 2010
TAGTAAAGTTTTCCCTCGTGCCAGTGAGCACGGTGGAACATATGAGGTTGTCCAGTAGTTGGACAAGTACTTACGTTAGGGGCAGTAGCCGTGTAGTGTGTACGACGTTTACGAGTACGAGTCTTACTCTGTCTGTGTTTAGGATGTGCCATTACGGTGTGTTTACAAATTCTTTAAAGCGTCCCATCGCGGGTCAGTAGTTATTTTACTTTCTTCTTCTGATTCATTGTTTATAAAGCCTAACATACTTTGGTCACAATCACTTTCGTTTTCGTGAACTTGATGAGTAGGGCGAGCAATGTGTGACATTTCAAGTATTGTTTGGGCTAAGTCTAGCTCAATCTCATTCTTGCCTAATATCCATAAATCTTCTGTAATTACAGTTTCTTCACCGTATTGGATAGCAATCCTATCCTCTCTGTGTAAATTGTAATTCAGCTCCTCAAGACAACGCCCACAAGGAACTTTCCATTTCAAATTCATAGTTAGATGCAGCACCATATTCGTGTCAGCACAATCTAGAACTACATCTACAATGCCTGTCGCATCATCGATTTCTGATTCAGGGAAGTAAGTAAAGAACTCTTGATTCACGTCCAATTGAAAGTCGTGTTTCCCAGCTTTTAAGCCCGTAAAAGGGATTTTATAGGTAGCTAAAGGATTCATTTCCTCCAAATTTCGGGAGGGCAAAGATAGTGAATACTCTTTATTTATGGCTAATTAACGCCTTGAATCTCTATAATCTCTCTTTGGCGGAGTAGTTTTAAGAGGATTAATAGTGATTTCGCGATAATTTAATCGGTTTTTTCTAATATCAGTAGCGAGAAAAATGGCTGCTCTCATAGAATCCACTGAAGCTACTCCTTCTCCTGCTATGTCAAATCCTGTGCCATGGTCAGGACTTGTTCTCACAATAGGAAGGCCAGCGGTGAAATTCACACCTCGCCCAAAGCTCAGTGCTTTGAAAGGTGCAAGCCCTTGATCGTGATACATTGCGAGTACTCCATCAAAGTTTTTATAAGCTCCTGATCCAAAGAATCCATCAGCTGCATACGGGCCAAACACTTTAATCCCCTCAGAATTTGTCTCTTTAATAGCAGGGCTAATAATATTCTTTTCCTCATTGCCCATAAGGCCGTTATCTCCTGCGTGAGGGTTGAGACCTAGGACTGCAATCTTAGGCGTTGGACATCCAAAATCTTTAAGAAGACTCTCATTCATCAACGCAATTTTGCTTTTAATAGCTTCAGAGTTGAGGCTAATCACTACGTCTTTTAGAGGAATGTGGCCTGTTACAATTCCAATTCGAAGGCCATCAGCTACTAGGAACATTAGAACATCATCGGCATTAGCAAAGTTTGCTAGATACTCCGTGTGTCCAGGGAATTTAAACCCAGCTTGAGTTATTGAATCCTTATTGATAGGAGCAGTAACTAATACATCGTACTTAGTTGAGGCTAAATCATCAACGGCTTTCTTCAATGACTCAAATGAATATTCTCCAGCTTCCGAATTTAATTCTCCAGGAGTGTATTGGAATTCCTCAGAGCAAGCTGTTAGAATATTGATTTTACCCTTTTTAGCCTTCTCAGCAGAATCGATGGCATTGACTTTTAAGTTTTCAATTCCTAGAGCTTTAAGATTCTCTTCTACGAGAGATTCAGAGGCGTATATAATGGGAGTAATAGAACTGAGCATCCTTTCATCAGAAAATGTTTTGATGATGGTTTCTATCCCAATTCCATTTGGATCGCCAGAAGAAAGTCCTACTCTCATTTGATTAAATTTAGTTGTGTAAAGGTAGTGCCTAAGATGTAACTTAGGCCTCAATGCAGAGAGTCCTAAATAGGCTAGTTTTTACTTGTGTTACACTGATATTATTTAGTGTATCAGCTTATGCTACACACAATAGAGCTGGGGAGATAACTTATACTCACGTTGAGGGTTTGACTTATGAAGTGTTAATTACTACTTATACTAAGGCATCAGCTGTTGCAGATAGGCCTCAGCTTTTAATGTATTGGGGTGATGAAATTGATCAGCCTGGAGATACGATTGAGCGGGAGACGATAAATAATATTCCGGGAGATATACAGATTAACACTTACAGAGGGACTCACACTTATGGTGGCCCAGGGCTGTTTGAACTGATGGTTATTGATCCCAATAGAAATGAAGGTGTTCTCAATATGATTGGCTCTGTGGACACACCTTTTGCGATTAGATCACTCTTGATAATTGATCCAGAGGCAGGGCATAATAACAGTGTTAAACTTCTGAATCCGGCAACAGAAAACGCCTGTCTTTATAAGAATTGGGAGCATAATCCTGCTGCATTTGATGCTGATGGTGATGTTCTTGTTTATAGCCTTGTTCCTTGTAGGGGATATAATGGTGAGGCTATTCCCACTTATGAATTTCCAGATGCAGTTAGTGATGCTGATGATGTATTCCAAATCGACTCTAACTCAGGCGATGTAACCTGGAGCACTCCCCAAATTGTCGGAGAGTACAACATTGCCATTTTAATTGAAGAGTTCAGAGAGGTAAATGGCGTATTGAAAAAAGTTGGGGAGGTTGTAAGAGATATGCAGATTGATGTTCAGCTATGTAGCAACAACCCACCTCAAATTGAAAACCTAGCTGATACATGCATCCTAGCAGGTACGTTTTTAACTTGGGAAATATCAGCCACAGATCCAGACGAGGATGGCATTACCCTATCAGCTGTGGGCGGACCTATCAGCGAAGTAGTGAATGAGGCGACTTTCACAAATCTAGGTGGGGGAGAAGGTGAGTTTGCTTGGGATCCTCAGTGTCCAGAAGTTAGGTATGCACCTTATCAAGTGGTGTTCAAGGCTAAGGACATGGGGAACACAGTGCCATTAGCAGATTTAGAAACTATACTTATCAGAGTGGTATCGCCTGGGGTTGAAGATTTAGCATCTGAACCAATTGGTAACACTGTGTTCCTTAGTTGGAATGAGAGCGAATGCTCTGATCAAGGCGGGAGACATGAATTTTACAGGCGAGTTAATAGCGCTCCGTGGGATTCTGATCAGTGTGAGACGGGTGTTCCTGAGGAACTGGGTTATGAGCTTATAGCAGTTCAAGATGATTTAGAAAACACATCTTTTGTGGATGACGATTTATTGTCGTTTGGCGCAACATATTGCTACAGGGTGGTTATGAGGTTTGATGATGGAGGAGAGTCACTCTCTTCAAATGAAACATGCGCTACCATCATTAAAGATGTGCCTGTAATGACTCAAGCTGATGTTGAGATTACTGATGAGGAAGGACTTGTAAATATTGGTTGGTCGCCTCCAACAGAGATGGATACGATAGCCTTCCCACTTCCCTACACATATACTTTATTCAGGCTTGACGATAGTGGAGGAGGAGATATTGAATTAGCAACAGGGCTAACTGATAGCACTTATGTAGACCAGGAAATCAACACAAGCATCTCTCCTTTTAGATACAGGGTTGAGGCTTGGTGTGTTACTGCAGAAGGTTCACAAATGGTTGGAGGCAGCATTCCAGCTTCTACTCCTTTCTTGGAATTAGAGCCAAACGACAACAGAATCACCCTAACTATCGTGGAGTCTAAACCATGGGTGAATTACAGATACTTGATTGAGAGGAAAACTCTTGATCAGCTTGATTTCACGCCTTACGATACGTCGTATTCTTCTGTTTATGTAGACTCCGGGCTTGTAAATACTCAAGAATATTGTTATAGAGTAACTACTGAAGGTGAGTATGATTCGGATATGGTAGAGTGGCCGATTTTCAACCGATCACAAACAAATTGTTCTACCCCTTACGATTTCACACCACCATGCCAACCTACTCTCGAGATTGACCCCGAATGTGAGGAAATGGTAGATTTCTTGAGCTGGGGAGGGGCACATGAATGTGCTGACGACGTTATGGGATACATTCTTTATTGGTCTCCTGTTGAGGGTGGAGAATTAGAGCCCTATGCTACATTTACTGAAGATTCCACTTACGTTTTTAATGAGGACAATTCTATTGGTACCATCGCTGGATGCTTCGCAGTGACTGCTCTTGACAGTTTATTAGAAGGTCCAGGAGGAATTATGAGGCGAAATGAAAGTGACTTCTCAAACATAGTTTGTGCTGACAATTGTCCGTATTATTTCCTTCCAAATGTTTTCTCGCCCAATGGTGATAATATCAACGAGAAATTTATCTCGTATCCATGGAAGTTTATAGAGAGTGTTGATTTTGTGGTATACAATAGATGGGGCATAGAGGTGTTTAGAACAGAGGACCCTGATATAAATTGGGATGGGAAGAGCTCTGAAACTGATGAACCTTTAGCAGATGGGGTTTACTTTTACAGCCTCACAGCATACACAATTCGATTAGAAGGCATTGTCCCTGAAAAATTCACAGGAACAGTCACAATTTTAAGATAAGATGTTTACAGGAATAGTTGAGTCAATGGGTTCAGTCTTGAAGATTGAAAAGGATGGCACTAATGTGAACTTTACCCTGAGCTGTCCATTTAATTCTGAACTTAAGATAGACCAAAGCCTCGCTCACAACGGAACCTGTTTAACCGTGGTTGAGTGCAGTGATGAATCTTATGTTGTGACTGCAATTGAGGAAACACTGCAGAAGACAAGCCTGGGTAAATTACAAGTTGGAGACAAGGTAAATCTGGAAAGATGTATGATGCTTGGCAGCAGACTTGACGGCCATATGGTTCAGGGACATGTTGATACAACCGGCACTTTAGTTAAAGTTGAAGAAAAGGGAGGGTCATATGAGCTAAGCTTCGAACACCCATATTCTTCCAAAAATCATCCAGAGTGGATGACTGTAAAAAAGGGGTCCATCACTGTTAATGGGATATCTCTAACTGTAGTTGAAAGTGAGTTAGAAACTAATAAAGGAATGTTTTCAGTTGCTCTAATTCCATACACTTGGGAAGAGACTACAATGCACCTTTTAAATGTTGGGGATAAGGTGAATTTAGAGTTTGATGTAATAGGGAAATACATCATTAGAATGATGGCTTCCCGCTAAAAAATTGCTTACTCGAGACTATTTTCTAAGCTCGAAATTCCTACCCAAATAAACTCGCCTTACTTGCTCGTCTGAAGCCAGAACTTCCGCGGTTCCTTCTTTAAGAATCTTGCCTTCAAATAGTAGGTATGCCCTATCGGTGATGTGAAGAGTTTCCTGAACGTTGTGGTCAGTTATTAAGACACCTATCCCTTTATTTTTAAGTTGATAAACTATTCGTTGAATATCCTCAACTGCAATAGGGTCTACTCCTGCAAATGGTTCGTCAAGAAGAATAAAAGTTGGATCGCATGCAAGTGCTCTAGCTATTTCAGTCCTTCTTCTCTCTCCGCCAGAAAGTACTGCGCCCATGCTTTTTCTAACCTTCTGTAATCTGAATTCATCTATGAGAGCCTCTAGTTTTTCAGCATGCACTGTCTTGCTAAGGTTTTGGAGCTCAAGAATAGCATTTATGTTGTCCTCAACGCTTAAAGCTCTGAAAACTGATGCTTCTTGAGGAAGATAGCCTATGCCCTTTCTAGCCCTTATGTACATTGGGTGATGAGTGAGTTCCTCGTCACCTAAAAACACTCGGCCCGCTTCAGGATTAACAAGCCCTACTATCGTATAGAACGATGTGGTTTTGCCTGCGCCGTTGGGCCCAAGAAGCCCCACAACTTCACCCGGATTCACATAAAAACTCACATCACTAACTACCTCTCTTCCTGAGTATTTCTTCAGAAGATTATCAGCTCTAAGAGCAGAATTTGTATTTGAGGCAATCTGATTCATATCGTTTAATGCGATGTAAAGTTAAAGCTCCATTGTTACTCCAACTCTAAATCCACCGTTTTGTCTCATTCCATCAACAGATTTTGTGAGTCTTAGGTTGTAATCAACGCGCAAGAAGTGAAATATATTTTCTAGTCCAAACACAGCTTCAGCGTAAATACCGTCAAGTCCAGTTGTTGTTTCAGGAAGAGCAATTAATTCCTCATGACGTGTATCCCAAGATCCGTACACAGCTTTAGCACCGATGACCTCTCTAAGTTCAAGTCGCCTGACTAGTGGGAGGTGTCCGAGGATTGCTCCTTCGCCGTGCCATTCGAATGAACCGCGTACCCAGGTGTCGTTCACGAACTCGAAATAACGAAGGAGGTTGAAAGAATTTCTGATTGATAGAGCTGTTTCGTTTGCCGGTTGGAGTTCCATTAGCGGAAAAGGGGCAGAGCCAGAGTAGATGCCTGCTTCGGTGTCCCAATCTATGCGGCCCATGGGACCGAATCTTAGCTTTCCTTCTAGGCCCAAGGTGTATCGGCCGTAGCGGAATTGGGAGCTCGCTATTCCCTTCCAGCCTTGTGTGGTTGTCAGCGTGACAATGGGAGCGCGCGATCCTAGGCTGACTCTTTGGATAGAACCGCTAACGAATTTCTCATTGCGAGCATATCTAAGTTGTAGTGTTGTCTCTGCAGTGGTGATAGAGTTGGAACCGTCGGGTGAATCAGTAATGGGAAAAATGAGTGAGCCACGAGGTTCGACTTTTCTATGGCGTATCTCCATAAATGCTGAGAAGCCCTTGCCAAACTCTGCTAAGAAGCTAGCTTCTGATCTCGTGATCATGGAAAGTGAGGTTTGGCCTCCAGTTAAAGTAAGTGCAGAATTGAAAACATTTCCTTGATCGAAGAAGCCCATCATACCCAGCTGTTCTACGTCGCGATTGTGAGCGCCAAACCATTCGAGACGGGGTGTTTTGCGTTGCACCCAAGTTATCTCACCTCCGTACTTCCACTCTTTGTCATCTGTGCCGTACGCAATATATGCCCAGGGCATTACAGTGCGAGAGAAGTCGTTTGAGGTTTGGATTCCTAAACTTAATCTATGACCTTCCACATTATTGAATGAGTACATGTCGTACCAAGGTCCGATTTCAATTTTGCCAGAAATAACATAGCCTGAGCCTACCCCGTAGATGAGACCCCTTAAGAAATTGTATTGTGGCATGGCTTGGACTGAGTCTGCCATGTGGTAAACCGACACCTCTCTTTCTCTGAGTGGCTCGGGTCTTTTATTAATCCAAACTTTTTCTGACACCTCGTTAGATCCTTCTGCAAAGCTTAAATCCCTTCTTGAAGTCCAAAGACTATCAGGCCACTCCTCAGCAAATGAAAAGTCGTAGTAAATCGACGTATTTCTACCGTAGAATCCCATTCCACGCCCAGCAAAACTTACATCTATAATCTCCTCAGTTCTTGTCTGCACCCACTTGTCTTCGATGAGGTCGAAGTTCTGCATAAAGTTGAGCGACCTAAGATAATTGATATTAGCTCCCTCTGATATTTTAGCCTCGACCTTTTTAAGCCCCAGGGTAAGGGTATCTATCCACATCTCACCTTCGAAGGTGAATTCTCCTCGTCTTCTCGGAATGAATGCCATGTGAAAAGCTGTCCTATCGTCTATCTCTAGAGTGTCGAGGATGTAGTATCGGTAATGGAGATTGCCTCTGTCGTGAAGTGGACTGGTAAAAGCCTTATCCATTAATAAGAGCTGGTTTTCGTAAAGATTGATGTTGAGATATTCAGCTGTAACGGATGAAGTACTTTGTCCATCTTCAAGCCAAGTAGCCCTTGCAGCTTCAACGTGTTTTTCAGTTCTTTTAGGCCTGTTTTCAGTCCTGACTTTACCTACTGATTCAGTAAAAAACACAGGTAAATTCACCCTTGCTTCACTTGAGTCTAAATTATCCCAAACCCATGAGAACGCACCCCATATGTTTCTTTCTGGTAGCTTGTATGGGATGTCGTTTAGATCCATTTCTAGTCGTTCGTGAAACTTATAGCTAATTGCTTTTATCCTTGATGGATCATTGTTTTTTTTAGCATCAGATACTCTTTGCATAAGAGGTTTCGCAGGGTTTTTTTTCCTCTTCTTTTTATCTGGTCTTACCTCTGCAACTGAGATTTCTATTCGCTTAGGTTCTAGTGCAATATCTATTTTTTGGGACACCTCTTTCTGGATTGCAATGGACTGGCTTTGGTAGCCTAGAAAGCTGATGTTGATTCGCGAAACACGGGTGTCCGTTGTGAGACGGAATGTGCCCAAATGGTCAGTCATAGTTCCGATGTTGCTGCCGTTAAAACTTACGGTTACAAATGGCAGAGGTTCACCAGATTCGCCATCGAAGACACGGCCAGTGACGGCAGTGCTTTGTTGGGTTTGGGATAAAAGAGAGAAAGGAACGGCTAGACTAAGAAAAAATGTGATTAAAAGTCTAGTGGTCATTTCTTGTTACGCTTTTCTCTTTTTCGATCTTGACGTTTAGCGATAATGATACTCAATTCATACAAGAATAGAACCGGAATAGATACTAAGACTTGTGAAGTAATATCAGGTGGGGTGATAAGAGCAGAAAGCACCAATATTCCTACAAGAGCGTGTCTTCTATATTTTCTTAGTAGTGGCGCTGTTACAATACCAACTTTAGAAAGGAAAAAGATCAAAATCGGAAGTTGGAAAATTAGGCCTGCAGCAAAAGTTATTGAAGTAATAGTGCTGACGTAAGACATTATTGCAGCTTCAACAGCGACATTGTTGTCTCCAGTTCCCAATTCATAAGATCCTAAAAATTGTAATGAAAGTGGCGAAATTATAAAGTATCCGAATGCAATTCCTGAAAAGAAAAGAATTGATGAGTAAAAGACAACTCCTCTAATTGACTTCTTTTCCTTCTTTTTTAGTGCGGGTTTTATAAATGCCCATACTTGGTACATTATTAGGGGGAATGAGATTATCACACCTCCAATCATAGAAATTAAAAAGTGAGCTGAGAAGTTGCCCAGCATTGTAAGTGACTTAAGTTCATATTTAATTTCAGTAACACAAAATGAGTTTCCTTGACCAAATAATTTGGAAAATTCACACCACATTTTATAGCTAATGAATTCCGGGTCTCTAGGCCCAAATAACACGTCATCAAAGATTAAATCCTTTTTTATGAAAAGAACAGAAGCGGCCACAACTACTGCTAGGATAGACTTGAATAGCCTGCCTCTAAGCTCTTCTAGATGCTCTAGAAAGCCCATGTTCTTTTCGTTGGGTAGTTCCTGGTCTAGTGGTGCCATTAGTTTACTATTCCCTCTTTAATAAGGTCGTGAAGGTGGACAATGCCTGCGTACTGATCTCTAGGGTCTAGTGCAATGATTTGTGAAACACCTCGAGAGTTTATTGCGCTTGCAGCTTCAGTAGCTAGAGCATCACCGGATATTGAAAGTGGAGACTTGCCCATGATGTCTGATGCGGTTACATCTTTAGAAGTAAGGCCTGATTCGAGAGCTCGACGAAGGTCGCCGTCTGTTATGATTCCAGAAATTTCATCTTTGCCTGAAGTAGAATCAAGGACAACTGTGGCGCCATAGCGACCAGCAGTCATTGAAAGAAGAATTTCCTGGAGAGTAGCTGAGCTAGAAACGCTTGGTTTTCTTGATGGGTCTGTGAGATCAGAAACTCTAGTTGTTAATCTCTTGCCAAGTGTTCCGCCAGGGTGGTTTTTTGCAAAGTCATCTGCCCCAAATCCTTTAGCTTCCATTAAGCATATAGCAAGGGCATCACCTAATGCCATTTGTACAGTTGTGCTGGTTGTTGGGGCCAAATCAAAAGGGCACGCTTCAGGGCCAACGCCAGCTAAAATAACATGGTCAGCAATTCTTGCTAATTCTGAATCTTTAGATCCTGTAATTGCGACTATAGGGTGACCTGATGCTCTTATTAGTGGAGTTAATGCTGAGATTTCAGAACTTTTACCGCTTTTTGATAAGCATAAAACAACATCTCCATCCTGAATTCCACCTAAATCTCCGTGCACCGCATCACCAGCATGTACGAAAATAGCGGGAGATCCTGTAGAGTTGAGGGTTGCAACAATCTTTCTAGCTACATCGGCACTTTTACCCACGCCTGACATCACAATTCTTCCAGTAGATTCTAGTATTAGAGAGACAACCGAAACAAATTCATTACCTAAATTATTAGCTAAGTTATGTATAGCATCACCTTCTAGTTTGAGAGTTTCTACGGCTCTTTTTAGAACGTTGTCAGGTGACAAATCGCTATTTGTTTGGCGTAAATGCATAGACAAAATTAATGATTGCAAATCTAAGAAAAGGGCTTATCTTTATTAGAGAAAATCTTACCCACCCTTAAGCATCGATGAGCCTGATTGATGAGACGCCTAAAAGGGCGTTACAGAAATATTTTGGATTTAAAGAATTCAAAGGAAAGCAAGAGTTTGCTATCCAGAGTGTCCTTGATGGTAAAGACACTTTTGTTATTATGCCCACAGGCGGTGGAAAAAGTCTCTGCTATCAACTTCCTGCCTTAATGCTAGACGGTGTAGCTCTAGTGGTTTCACCACTTATAGCTTTAATGAAGAACCAGGTTGATGCGATACGAGGTAATCATGAGGAAAAGGCAATTGCTCATTTTTTAAATTCTTCGCTAAATAAGTCTGAGGCGGAAACTGTTGTCAAGGATGTTACAACGGGTAAGACTAAGCTGTTATATGTTGCACCAGAGACTCTAACCAAACAAAGTAATATTAATTTTTTAAAGTCAGTAAAAATTAGTTTTGTTGCTGTAGATGAGGCACACTGTATAAGCGAATGGGGGCATGACTTTAGGCCTGAGTATAGAAAGATTAGACCTATCATCAAGCAAATTGCAGACGTTCCAGTCATTGCTTTGACAGCTACTGCTACTCCTAAGGTTCAGGTGGATATACAGAAGAATTTGGAGATGGTTAGTGCAAACGTATTCAAGTCTTCATTCAATAGAGATAATCTGTATTACGAGGTAAGACCTAAAAAGGATGCTTTGAAACAGATTGTTCAATATGCTTTAAACAACAAAGGCAAGAGTGGGATTGTTTACTGTCTAAGCAGAAAGAAAGTAGAGCAAATTGCAGAAACTTTAGCTGTAAATGGCGTGAAAGTACTTCCTTATCATGCAGGTAAGGATTCAAAGACCAGAAGTTCCATTCAGGATCAATTCCTAATGCAGGATGTTGATGTGATTGTTGCGACTATTGCTTTTGGGATGGGGATTGATAAACCAGACGTGAGGTATGTGATTCACTATGATATTCCAAAGAGTTTAGAGAGCTACTATCAAGAAACTGGTAGAGCTGGTAGAGATGGGCAGGAAGGCCATTGTATTGCTTTCTATAGTCATAAGGACATTGAGAAACTTGAAAAGTTCTTACATGGCAAACCACTTGCTGAACAAGAAATTGGGATGCAATTACTTCAAGAGGTAATGGCGTATGCTGAGACTTCTATTTCAAGAAGAAAATTCCTACTTCATTACTTTGGTGAAGAGTACGACGAGGTTAATGGCCCAGGTGCAAACAACTGTGATAACACAAGATTTCCTAAACCACAATACGACGGTAAAGAGGAGTTAGAGCTCATCTTAAATACTATTAAAGGATTTAAGGAGGGGCACAAAATGCAATTCATATCTGCAATTCTTACAGGGGAAGAAAATAGGGAGATTGAGGCATATAAGGGGTCACATAGTGAGTTTTGGCTTAAAGGAGAGGGGAAGGACGGTAGGCATTGGAATGGTGTTATGAGGCAGGCAATTGTGTTGGGATACTTAAAGAAGGATGTTGAGCAATATGGAGTTCTTCAGATAACAGATAATGGTAGAGATTTTATTGAAACCCCGCATGATATCAAACTTTCTGAAGAGAGGAATTACGATGATGTTGATTCTGGAGATACCATGGTCCAAACTAGAAAAGGTCAGGGCGGTGCAGCAGATTCTAAACTCAGGCCCATGCTTGTGTCTCTGAGAAAAGAAACAGCTGATAAAAAGGGATTGCCACCATATGTTATATTCCAAGATGTTAGCCTCGATGAGATGTCCATTCATTACCCAATTACCGAAGAAGAGTTGTTAAGAATTACTGGTGTTGGATCTGGAAAAGCTAAGAAGTTTGGGCAAGAATTTCTTGAACTTATAGCTAAGTATGTGAAGGAAGAAAATATTGAAAGGGTAGAAGATCTACTTGTTAGAACAGCTTCAAATAAATCGAGTAATAAGGTTAATATTATTCAGCAGATAGATAGAAAGATGAGTCTGAGTGATATGGCTTCTAGAACAAATCTGACTATTGAGGAGGTGCTTGCTGAGATAGAGCAAATAGTCTCAGCAGGAACCAAGGTGAATATCGACCACTGTATAGAAGAATCAATGGATGATGACTGCGTGGAAGAGTTGTTCGAATTCTTCAGCGAATCTGAAGAGGAAGGGATTGACGCAGCTCTTGTTGAATTTGACGATAGTTATTCTGAAGAAGAACTAAGACTTGTAAGAATCAAGTTCCTTTCGGACGTAGCGAATTAATTGCTCCCCATGCCATAAGGCCGGCACCAATTTCTAAGGCTCCCTCATCAATATCAAAGAGGGGTGTATGTAGGCCATGATGACCCAAATCTGAATTCTTACTTGCAGTTCCTATTCTATAAAAACAACCTGGAATTTTTTGGGCATAAAAGCTAAAGTCCTCAGCTGTCATTCTCTCTGGGAGGTCGTGAACCTTATCCTCACCCAAGTATTCAATTGCAGAAGCCCTGACACTTTCAGTTAGCTCGGGGTTATTGTAAACACTGGGATATCCAACTCTTATCTCAAAGTCAGCAGTGGCTCCTCTGCGCTTGCAAACACTTGCTACAATTTCCTTCATTAAATCATGAGCTTTAAACCTCCACTCTTCACAAAGAGATCTGAATGTTCCTTCTAGTCTTGCTGAATTTGGGATGACGTTTGTTGCCCCGTTAGCTTCTATAAAACCAAATGCAAGAACAGTCTTTACATCCTGTTCATCCCTAGACTCCATCATCTTTTCAAATTCCAAAAGAACTTCTGAAGCCACTACTATGGGGTTGCACGTTCCGCTAGGTAATGCAGCATGACCACCCTTTCCGAGAATAGTTAAATGCAATTCATCAGCAGAAGCCATGTACATACCGGAACGCATTCCTACGTGACCTACTTCTAGATCTGGAAATACGTGCTGACCAATAATGTGTTCTGGTGTAGGATTTTTTAAAGCCCCATCTTTTATCATAAGTGTAGCACCCCCTGGTAATCTTTCTTCACCAGGTTGAAAGATGCATTTCACAGTCCCTTCCCACTCGTCAGATGTTCTATTTAGAATGGTAGCGGCACCTAGAAGGCAAGCAGTGTGCACATCATGACCGCAAGCATGCATTACGCCTTTGTTCTTAGAAGAATAATCAACATCGTTTGCCTCAAGTATTGGCAGAGCATCGTGGTCTGACCTTAAGGCTATGATTTTACTTTCTGGATTTGCCCCCTTAATCAAAGCAACTACACCTGTCTCACCAACTCCTTTTGTAAATTCTATACCCTGTTGAGATAGAACCTGTGCGATAAAGTCCATGGTATTATGCTCCTGATACGAGAGCTCAGGGTTAGCATGAATATGTCTTCTCCAAGTTAGTATGTCAGCAGAAATTGACTGCGCTAACGATTTTACCTTTTCCTTAAACTCCATTACTTAGGAATAATTCTTTTAGAGACTTTAAAGTCATTACGGTAGCAGTATAAAACATAAATCCAGCAAAGATTAATCTTACTACTGTAGGCGAAAGTTTAAGTGACCACTTACTGCCTAGCCAAGCTCCAATAATAAAGGTAATAGCCAAGCATCCAGCATGCACCCATTCGACACTCTGCTCATAGTGATAGTTCATTGCAGCTAAAATGCCTATTGGAGGTAACATCATTGCAAGTGAAGTGCCTTGCGCAGTATGTTGTTCTAAACCGGTAAAATAGATTAATGCAGGGACTATGATTAGTCCTCCGCCTATACCCACAAAGCCACTAGCAATACCGGCTATGATGCCTATCAGAAGTAGTATGAATAGAGTTGAAAGTTCCACGGTGTCTTTAAAACTTAAAAATCAAAGTTTAAACTTAATGAAAAACGGCGAGGCTGAATGATTTGATTATCAACGCCCCATCCAACGTCAGCACAAACCCAGTAACCTAAAACCCTTGATCTAACCCCCAAACCAAAGTCATATAGAATGGGCTCGTGATTGTTATCTACAGTTATTGTAATAGGGTTTTGTTCTACTACAGTTGAGTTAAATGAGTTGTCCTCAGAATACGGATGGAGTCCGTTCCACGCTGAACCTACATCAAAAAATCCAACTACATGAAAATGCCTAACAAAGTCATTTGTTGCAGCCGTATTAAAGAGAGTGCTCCAAACAGGAACTCTCAGCTCAGCATTTGCCACAAAAGCATTTGCTCCATTCCTAGAATTGTTTGAAAACCCTCTAAGCGGAGTAATCCTAGCTTGGTAAGTATATGGAATGTCTGGATCTATATCAAGGTCGCTATTACCCCAATTAAATAAAGCGTTATCAGTTCCGCCTAACATATGTAGAAGCTTGTTCTCCCCAATTGAATAATCTCCCGCCACTCTCAGAGCTAAGATACTGTTTGAGAATAATCGAATGTACTTCCTTGCATCGAGCCCCATCGTTCCAAATGACCTACCGTCTCTGTCTAAATAGTATTCAGCCCAAACTTTAGCTCTTGTCCCTTCTCTTATATTCAATGTGAGAATTCTGGAATCATCAAATATCCATGCTATTTCCCCTCCCATTTGTTCGCTCCATGTGATAGGCTGCATGAGCGTAAACATTTCTGTACCCTGTGGTACATGCCTATCAAGTCTTACACCAAGTGAAGTCCTTACGCTCCTTACTTCATCAATTGGAAAAGTGAGCCTATATTTTGCAAAATGTGATGCAGTTTCAATAATGGCATAGTTGTCATAATCATAACTTGTAGTTCCCTGACGTTGAATGCTCCACATCTTATCTACTCTTCCTTCTAAATTGTAGTAGGCTAGCCCAACTAAGCTATTATTCAAATTGGCTGGGATATTGAATCCAGCAATTATGTGCTTGTCCTCAAATAAATCGCTTATTCTGATTTCTGTAGCATTACCTAGGCCTGGAATTACGTTGATGTTTCCGTCGTAGGGTGTGTAGAATTGAGAACCAAAGGCGTTGCTGACTTGGGTTTGGGCTTTTTCTAAAGAATAATTGAGCTTGTAGTAACGAGGCTTCAGATTAACTTCTTCCCCTTCCATATTTTCGGTGTCAAGAACAACAGTTTTTTCAACTTTTTCAACTTGAGTCTTCTTTTCAGATTCAAAAACATAATTCCTGACATCTACTTGCGTATCGGTTAACTGTAAACTCCAGTCTGGCGCTTTGAATTCTTCAGTTATGCCTACTACTTCTCCGTGGTTGATGGCATTGCTAGTTAGACGACTATCAGCAAGGGGCATTTCTGCAGCAGACATTTTTATTAACTCTCCATTGATAATCGCTGATGTGTGAATCACTCCGTCTGTGGTGTCGCAACTCAGGCCTAAAGCTGGAATAACAATTTGTTCAAGTAGCCTTGTATCTGTAAAACATCTATACCTAATGATGGTGTCAATGCTCAATATTGTACTGTCCTTCCAACCCCACATCAAGTCTTGGTCTCCACTGGGCATTTCTGCTAAGTAAATAAAATCGCCATCTGGCAATGGAACAGGTTGTCTTTCATCGACGTTGGGAGTGTTTATGAGTCTTTCAATTGTGACTTCCTTTTCATCAAGGTGAGCGAGGAATAAGTCAAGTTCTCGTTTAACAGGAATAAACCCTTGGTCGTTTCTTAGTGTGTCATCTGGCCTGTTAGAAGCAAAAATTATGCTCCTGCCATCACTTGTAAATCTGGGGCTTAGATCGTCGAATCGATCCTCCCAGAGTGCTTCTTGAATATTTCCTACAACTCTATACAAGTACAAATCAGACCTTCCGTTTCGCAACCCTGAAAAAACTATCGTCCTCCCGTCTTTCGAATAATCAAGCGATGAGACTCCATCAATTCTAAATAGTTCCTTTTCTATGATTTTCTTCTCATCTAGTCTGATTGTAATTAGTCTAGGCTGGCCTAATTCGAAGATTACATAGCTGAACTGGTTAGAGTTGGGGTGCCAGGCGATGTTAAGGTCTTCGCCGTCACCGATTTGGCTTAGCTTACTTCCGTGCCTAGCTCTTTTAGTGATTTCACCTGTTTCATGATTAACTGTTCTTATGTCTAACTGGCCTCTTGTGTTGGAGATATAAGCTGTTGTAGATCCGTCAGGAGAGGTTTTATAACAGTGATAGTTGAAGCTCAGTTCGTCCCGTTTGATTCTATCAGTTGCTATATCATATTCTGATGAAGCCCTTCTGTTTCCGTAGGCAACAACTTCAGTGATTAATCCTGATAAATTTAATCCTGTTGCCATCCTGATGCCCTCCTCAACATTGCTGGTTATTCTTACCATGTAGAGGGTGTTCCCCAAGGCTTTTTTACCATATACATCAGAGATATAAGACCAAACCCCACATCCCAGACGTCCCGCTTCTTCTCCGTATGCTCGTTCAATCCAGTTTAACTCCCCGGTATTTGCTGCGTCAAATAAGTAAGCATTGTTCTCTGCTGAATTAGGATCGCTGATATACTTTGCTAATCCTTCCTCAAACCATTCAGGTAATTGTAAGATGCTTGAATTCCTAAGAGCGTCTTGCCAAGAGCCAATGTAAAGTGCTTGCCTAATCGCTATCCTTGCTAACCCTTCAACTAGGTCCTTTTCTAATTCCTTTCTATCCCCTCTTCCATAAACAAAAAGCTTACTACCAACCAGTTTAGCATTTCCTCCTATGTTATTTCCCTCATCCTCAGGAGTGAATAACCCCACATTTGATTGCTTGAATTCTGTTTGGTTATTGAACACAAGAATTTGGATGGGTCCTTCTAACGGGAGTGAAAAATATGGGTCTAGCTTCTCGCTTGCACTTTCAACTATTGCAGCAATATCTCCAGCCAGTTGTTTGCCACCTTGGTAGTAGAATATCTCAAAATCACCCTGCACATGGTATTGCCACTCAAAGTCCCTGTATTGAACTCTATTTTTACCGTACTCAACTTGTAAACCATCGTGGAATTGCCCCCACATTACATTCACAAGTAGGAATGTGATTGCAATTGAGATGAACCTTGGTAATATTGCGGTAATTAAGTGCATTCTATTCGAAATTACGCCCATAATCCCAAAATGATGAACGATCTACATACTTTCACTTTTAATGTATTTAGCGAGAATACCTATTTGCTCGATCATGGTAATGGAGAGGCAACTGTGTTCGACCCAGGTATGAGTAGTTTTGATGAGAGAGAAGATTTTGATTCTTTTCTTCAGAGTAGGGAATTAAAGCTAGTTGAATGTTTATTAACCCATGCCCACCTAGATCATGTCCTAGGTGCAAATTGGATTGTTGAAAAGTACGGACTACTTCCAAGGTTACACGACTTGGATATTCCGACTTGGGATATGGCTGAGAAGTCAGCTCATGTATACGGTATCCCTATGGATCCGTTGCCATCGAGGGGAGTGCCGTTAGAAGGTCAGGGCTCAATTATTTCTTGTGGCAATTATGACCTAGAAGTAAGATTAGCACCTGGACATAGCCTAGGTCACGTTGTTTTTGTTTGCCATGAATACAGCTTCGTAATCGGCGGAGATGTACTTTTTAATGGAAGTGTTGGTAGGACTGATTTACCAGGTGGAGATGCATCTACTCTGGCTAAGTCTATAGTGGAACAACTTTACACTCTGCCCGATAATTTTGAAGTTCATCCAGGTCACGGACTTTCAACTACTGTTGGGAAGGAAAAAGCGACAAATCCCTTTGTTCAATCTTAATTAAATATTAAAATTCGGAAATAAATCATACATTAATGAAATGAAAAATTTTTTGCTTTTTATCATAACGGCAACTATACTTGGATGTTCTCCAAATACAGTAAATGTTCTCGAAGGATATAGTACAGAAGGTTTGACTTACGAAAATGCCTCAGTATATTATAATGGCAAACTTGCGGCTACTCTTGGCTCTGTAGAGGTAGCATATGACGACGGTAAACTTATTAGAGAGGCAACATTCATTTTGACCTCATCAGAATTTAATGATATTGCAATTAATATCATCAAACTAATACAGCAAAAGAAAGAAGACCCTGACTGGGAAATTGAAGTAGAATTAAAACTTTAATTTTCTTTTTCAGAAAAATTATATGAGAGGCCCAAAGTGAATGTCCTTCCAATATTGAAATTTTGGAAGTCATACTCTACGTCTTTGAAGGTGTATGTTTGCTTGTATTCAGGGTCGAGCAAATTTCTTCCTTTTAAGCTAATAGATAATTTATCTCCAAGAGTTTTATTTATACTCATGTCAAGAGTTCCTCTTGGTTGATCATATACATCTGGAGTTCCACCAGGCGTAACAAGTACTAATTTCTCGCCACTTATATTAAAGCCACTATTTATGCTTAATCCTTTCTCTTGATTAACATAACTAATCATGCTATTTATAATGTATGGCGATTGACCAAACATTGGTCTTGTATCAGCATGATCGGGATCTGTAGCTCGAATTTCTATCAATTCGTCGTTAGCAATACTGGTTTTGCTTTGAATGTAAGTTGTATTAAACGCAAAGTTGAAGTTTTTAAATCCTTCAGTGATAAATCCAAGATTTTTCTTTACTTCAAGTTCAGCACCAAACAATTGAGCTCTCTCTACATTTTTCCAAGTAATTTCAGTATTAGAAGCTGTTGAAATGATTACTTGTTCAATTGGATCTGTAAAACTTTTATAAAAACCAGTAATGGAAATTATTTCTCCTAAGTTTGGAAAGAATTCAATCCGATTGTCAATGTTTAAGACTTTTGTTCTGTTTAAATCAGTGTTGCCAGTTTGTTGTTCCTGAATTTCAAAATCAAATACTGAGAACGGGGCTTTTTCTCTAAAGAGTGGTCTAGCTACACTTTGGCTTGCAGAAAATCTTAAGTTTATACTTTGTAATTCCTGTTCATACAAAGTGTATGTCATATTCAAAGAGGGAAGAATATCAATTACGTCTAACGAACCTCGATAATTTTCCTGTAATTCATCTGACAATTCTTCTTCTTCAATAATGGCACTTTCTAAAAGCATATTTGTTGCTTCGACTCTAACCCCTGTGTTTATTCGTAAAAATTCTGTAGGGGTAAGGTCTAGCATTGTATATCCACCTAACACACTTTGAGATGCATCGTAGCTGTTTTGAATATCAGTGTCATCTCGTAAGTATAAATAATTTCCTCCATTCGATGCATCACCCGGTATAATATTCATATTATTTGGGTTGAAATAATTTGTTGGATCGCCATCATAATTTATACCACTAGAAACAAAACTGAATCTATTTTCCGAATAGTTTCTAGTTTTTAAAACATACGATATTCCCAATGACAACTTATTTTCTTCACCTAAATTTTTAAGAGGCCTAATGTAATTGATTTTCAGATCAGTAGTTTTGTTGACCATATCCCTGTAAAATCTTGTTGGTGAGGGATATAAATTATCCATAATGCTATACGTTAGTTGTCCGTTTTCAATTTCTTCAGAAGAGAAATTTGGGTAGTATTCTTCCAACGCTTCACCATCATTAATTAATGCAACAGCTTCATCAGTAATATTGTTGCCGTTTTCATCAAAATATAAAGTCCCTTCTTCAAGTTCTTCATAACTATTTATGAATGATCTTAAATCTGGTGTAGACTGCTTGCCTTTAGTATATGAAGCGGTCCAAGTAATTTTATTACCTGAGTTTTCCCAAAGCTCATGCTCACCTCTTAATTGGTATACATTCATCCCCCTTTCTAAGTATCTCTGCAGTGTTTGTTCTTGCCCTAAACCAACTGCATCACTAGGATTTATACCGTTTTGATACCGAGCATCATTTATTCCTGAAACATTTGGCATAAATGTAAAACCAAGTGTTGTTGTTGGATTTAAATTGTAGGCAAGGTTAATTAATGCAGAAGTATATACCGATCGAGTGCCTCTTATATCAGATAGTTGTCTTTGAACTTCCAGCTCATCTTTTTCTGCTTCAATACCAGTTAATGTATACCTTCCAGTTCTCCCATCTTCGTAAAGTCGGCTGTTTAATTTGTATTGAAATCCAACGTTGTAACCAAATTGGCGATTAAATAGTTTTAAATTATCTCCAAAAGAAAAGCTTTGTGAAATATCTAAAATTGGAGTTATTTTCTTAGGTACCCAATTGTTTTGAAAACCTTGTGTTTGATTTGATAGATTTTGGTTCAGCTCTTCACGAATGTCTGTCATAATAACATCATCGATATAGTCTACGGATTCAATTTCCAGATTATTTACGAGTGTGTAAATGTTAGTTTGATTCTGGTTAAAACCGATATCTTCAGAAGAAAATATGCCTAATTCAGCAAGTTCATTTTCATATCCTGCGTATACTAAAGCGTCATAGTAATTGGAAACTTGAACAGGAAGAATATCACCATTGCTTATAGAATTTGGGATATCGAGAAAACCATTGTCCCAGCCAAATAATTCCGTACTTCCAGCCTCACTTGTAATAAAGTTTTGATTAAAAGATGCATTTGTATTGTAACCAATTGAGGTAGAGTAATTAAACGTAAAGTTGTCAGGATAATCTTTTGTTAAAATGTTGATATAAGCTCCTGAATAATTAGATGGGAGATTTGAATTTAAGGTTTTAACAACAACTAAATTGTCTATCAAATTAGTTGGGAATAAGTCCATTGAAACAGAACTTCTTTTTGGATCTAAAGAAGGTATTTCGGCTCCATTTAAGGCGGTTCTTATATATCGATCACTTAAGCCTCTAACAACAACAAAATTTCCAATTGTGTAAACACCACTTACTCGTTTAATTGCACTACTTACGTCACTATCACCATTCTTCTTTATATCTTGTGAAGACACATAATCAATCATAGTGCTTTCTTTTTTCTTTATATTCTCCATATAAAGTGTACTAGATCTGTTTTGCCTTACTTCAACGATTGCCTCATTATCAATTGCAATAACTGAAGACTCTAGAGAAAAATCTAAAGTAATAGTCTCGTTTCCTGTAATTTCCACATCTTGTTTAAGTGTCTTATACGCAATAAATCTTCCACTAAATGTGTAAATCCCAGGTGCTAGACCGCTAATTGTATAATTTCCATCGAAATCGGTCATTGTGCCCTTCCCAGATGATTCAATGATTACTGTTGCACCTAATAACACATCTCCATTTGACTTATCTGTCACTACTCCTTTGACTGTTCCTTGAGCATTTAACTGACAAATTGTAAGTATGAAAAGAATGAGTCCTAGATAATTTTTCATAGTTTAAAAATATTGCAACTCGATTTCAGTGACACTCAAATACTTTGATTTTTATCCCCAATAATTATGTATCTATTCACCAAAAAAGGCATGTGACTCACATGCCTTTTTCTGCAAAAAATTATTTACTACTATTCAATAATAATTTTTGAATATTGTATTTGGTTATCACTAAAAATATTTACTAAATACATTCCCTCTGACAAATTCATTAAATCGATGTTTACAATTTCGCCAGCGCTAACATCTTTAGTGTTTTGATATACTAGTCTTCCATTTAAGTCGATGATATTTACGCTGGAATTTTCTAACGCAGCTTCAAAATAAATTGAGAACTGACCGTTGGTAGGATTTGGGAAAATTGAGAACTTAGATTTTATAGCTTCATCAATATTAGAAGCATCGCAACTAATAAATCCTCTTTCGCTTAGCATAGACCATCCATCTAGCCATGTGCATTCTAAATTGGGATCAAAGGCTCCAGGATAGCTATTTGTTTCAAACCAATCTAGTTCAGCAGATGAGCCAACGGATAATGCAACAGTAGGTATTAAATTTAAAAGACCTGCCCCTTGTATAATAGTATTGTTTATTCCTGTGGAAGCTACGCTATTGTCATTTTCATCAAAAATAGCTTGAAATACTGATGATGAATTATTAGCAGCTTCTGTAGAATCACTTTCTGACGACCATCCAGATCCCATTGATATTGTAAACAAATCACTTGAAGTTGCATTTAATCCTTCAGCAGTACATTGATCAAACACATTTCCCTCAAACACAATTTCATCATTAGTTAGTCTTGCATATGAATCTTCTCCAGATGCTAAATTTTCAACATCAAAGCCTTTTCCCCAACCATAAAATATAGAGTTGTGGTATTCTCCAGCGGCGTTGTCTCTTAAAGTAAGTGCTCGTTTTCCCGCTGTTGAGCCTTGCCCAATATATGTTGCGTTATAGATGATAGGGTGTGCATATGGAAGCCCGTCTTCAGGGTCTGTTCCGCCATCATGTTCTCCGCCTCTATCGCCTTCTCCTTCCTCTTGAATAGTACACCAATATTGACCATACCCTCTCCAACCTTCGTCATAATCAAATGAGTCGTCACCACAAAAAGCAGTAAGAACATATTTTATTGATGCGGTTCCTCCGAAAAATTCAACACCATCGTCAGCATTAGAGATTACTTCAATATGGTCGAAGTTTGTGTTAGATCCAACTCCACCAAGAGTAAGTCCATTGATTTCGTTGCCCGCTCCAATATCAGTTCCACCATGTCTAATTGATACATATGACATTGAACCACTATTGTCCATGTCATCATTACCGCCATATCGTCCTCTTGATTCAGTATCTGGTATTCCTTCAATCTGAGTTTCCCCAGGCGTAGAGTTAAGCTGTGCGTTTCCAAGAATGATTACTCCCCCCCATTGACCTCTGATATTATAAGGTGTTGAACCGTCGAGAGCATCGTTTTCAAACGTAAAAATAATTGGGCTATCGCTTGTTCCGTTTGCAAATATTTTACCTCCTCGTGCTACAATTAGCGCAGATGCACTTGCGCCAGAACCAGATTTGCCTTTAATTACTGTTCCAGGTTCTATGGTTAAAATATCACCGCTATTTACAAATACAAATCCATCAAGAATGTATATATTATCATTTGTCCATGTTGTTGTTCCTGTACCTGAACCATCATCAGTAATTGTTATCTGAGAAAATAAGTTAGTTGAGATGCAGATGATTGCTGCAAATACAAGGAGAATAGAGATAAATTTTTTCATCATTTTTTTTTACAAAACAACAGAACAAACTGTAGTAGTAGTATCATCAAAACATTACAGTTCCGTTAATAAATTGTTATGATTTACAAACTTCAAGACCCATTTCAAACAAATTAAAAAATCTTTTCGAAGAAGTTCTCTATTCCTGCTTTAAATGCTTGAGGGATTTCAACAAGTACTTGATCGTATTTAAGACTATCATTAACGCCAACTGCAATAACTATTGAAATAAACAAACCTATTAAAGCAAAGCTCACATCCTTAATTGCAAGTTTTAATCCCCCAAAAACAGTGTTCGTTCCTGTCTTCATTAAAGACATACCAAGCTCACGTCCTGCAAGAAGACCAATAAATACCCAGGTTGTACTCATTGGAACTTCTGATATCATCTTAAAGTAGAATAAAATAATGCAGTAGATGAGGTCAATCATTGTCGCAAAACGTACATCAGTTACAACTGATTTTTCTGTTATAATCTTTTGGATGCGCCCACCCTTTTTGTAGAGTAAAATACCGAGCCCTATTGTCACTACAGAAATAAAACATGTTACCTCAAGACCAGATAATTTTCTAGGAAGGAATACTGCAATGTTAGCTGCATCTTGAGTTAACCAAGTTGCCCATAGAAGCCCTGATGTCAGCCATTGTGCTAATGTCCACCAAGGTTTGGGAGTTCCGACGAAATGCTTTTTTGTAGCTTTTGCTACGATCATAAAGAAAGCCAGCCCTAAAATAAATGCCATCATATACCCACTCATACTTTTTGCAAGTACTTTGCCTACTGCATCTGTAGAAGCAGCAAAAGAGGTTAGCAGGATGAATGTTGTAGACACAGGCATTCTAAGCCTAGTTAAGATAAGAAGGAATATTGCTGCCGATACTTGTAGGAAGTGAAACTTTACGGGTGTTTTTTCAAATCCCTTAGATGATAATCTTGCATGACTAACATCACGATCGACAATGTTATTTCCAAAGAAAGTGATATTTAAATTTTCGCTATTAGACACACACTCTTTAGTTTCAAGGGGCATTTTAACCACTCCAGCTTCTTGTGATTCAAGATTTAGATATTCAAGAGTGTGATAAGTGTTGAATGTATTTTCAACACTGTTTTCAGGATCATCTCTAAACTTAATGAGATTCGTAACTTCACAAAGTTCTCCTTGAGAATTTAGATAAAAGCATACTCCATAGTCCTCATTAACATGATCTGTAGAGTAGTTAGTGAATCCCTTAATATTTAGATCAGTTACACTCCATGAAACTTGTTTGCTAGATGCGTCAATAGTTAGCTTTAGTGATGGCGTTTTTAGTATCTCACCCGTTTTATTATCAATAGTGTAATTCCCGTAAAATGCCAGATTTCTATCCTCAGACTCCTTGCTTACTTTTTCAGTGAATAAAGTTACTCCGGTTTTGTCTACCTGAGTCCAACTATAAAGCATTGTTAAACAGAATATCCCACCAATAAAAATCCAAAGCACCCACCATTTTTTATCTTGGTTAGAGGCTATGAATGTCCCTATTGTTTGAATAGAATCATTTGCTATTGCAGCATATGCTGCAAATAAAAACCCCACCCATCTAGCAATATGAGTGTGATCTGTAGCTATCATAGCTACAATAAATGCTAATGCTATAAAGCTTAAGAATGATTGCTCTTTCTTATGTAACCATACTACTTCAGGATAGCTGAATACTTTGAAGAGCTTCTTCATGTAGGTAGCTTAAAGACCTAAAAAAAAGACACAGACCATTAACGCTATATATACTATAGCTGATAAGTCAATTGTTTTTGTATTAGAATTTTCCATTTATGGATGCATTTACAACTTATTGTTGACAAAACTCTAAATACGATCATGAAGCAATGTTAAGTTAATGTTAAGACAACGTTAAGTTATCAACTTCTGTTGAAATCTTCTGTAGTGTAAAGCTGAAGGTTGTTCCCTTACCGTATGTAGATCGAACGTGAATATTCTGTCCATGGGCCTCAATAATGTGCTTAACAATAGCTAGTCCTAGACCTGATCCTCCAGCATTTCTTGACCTACTCTTATCCACTCTGTAAAACCTTTCATATATTCTCATAAGGTCTTTCTTCTTGATTCCTATTCCATCGTCACTAACTTCAATAAGGACTTTGTCACCCATATCGAAAAACTTAACCCTGGATTGTCCTCCATCTTTTCCATAGTTGATGGAGTTTACAAGAAGGTTTGAAACTACCTGTTCAATTTTATTTACATCACATAAAACTGTAAAGGGTTCTTTATCAGAAATACTGAGTGTGACATTAGACTTTTCAGCTTTTTTCTGAAGGCTGTCTATGATGTCAGAGCATAGATCGATGATGTTGGTAGGATGGAGGTCGATGCTCATTCTGCCAGACTCAATCTTGTAAATGCTGTCTAGATCTTCAAGAAGCCCTGTCATCCTATCGATGTTTTTCTCAGCTTTTTTGAGGAATTTATCCCTTATTTCTGGATCATCCGCTCCGCCCTCTATCAGGGTCATAACAAATCCTTGTATGTTGAATAGTGGGGTTTTTAATTCGTGAGCAAGGTTGCCGATAAAGTCCTTTCTAAACGAGTCAGTTTCTCTAAGAATGGTGATCTCTTCAATTTGTTCAGAAGCCCAATCCATAACGTCTTGGTTAACCTTTCCTATCACATCCTCGTCCATGTTGATTACGGGGTCAGCACTTCCCTTTATCTTACTAATGGTCTTGTATAAAATCTTAATTCGTTGATTTATAAAGTCCTCAATAGCTCTGTAAATTACGAAGTAGCTGATTTCTTCGATGACTACACCTAGTGCAATTGCATAAAACCAATAGTCCAATGAGCCTATAGCAATCAGGACCATAATGGAAGTGATAAGACTAATTGCGCCAAGCTTAATGGCTGATTGTCTAGCAATTTTTTTAGGTGTGTTGTTTTTCATTTATCCAATGAATTTGTAGCCAACACCTTTTACGGTTTTAATAGCATCATTGTCCAGTTTTTCTCTAAGCTTCCTGATGTGAACGTCTATGGTTCTGTCGCCAACAACTACTTCAGCACCCCAAATCTTATCCATTATCTCTTCTCTTGTGTGGACTGTACCAGGATCAGAGCAAAGAAGTGTGAGGAGCTTGAATTCTTTTCTAGGAAGTACTATGTCTGTGCCATCGAATTTCACACTGTGATGCTTAGTATTAATTTCGATTCGGCCTTCATTGATGATGGATGCTTGAGTAACTTCAGTCTTAATACCACCTCGCCTGAGTAGAGCTTTTACTCGACTTACAAGCACTTTAGGCTTGATGGGTTTAAGAATGTAGTCGTCAGCACCTGCGTCGAATCCTGCTATTTGGCTATAGTCTTCACCTCTTGCAGTAAGAAATGCAATCATAACAGTCTTTAGTTTTTCAGATTCACGGATTTTCTCACATGTTTCAATGCCATCCATCTCAGGCATCATCATGTCAAGAAGAATCAGATCTGGCTCAAACTCATTTGCAATGCGAATCCCCTCTTCTCCATTACTCGCAACCATTACCTTGTACTCTAATGCTCTCAGATTATATGAGAGGAAGTCAAGGATGTCGCTTTCGTCATCAACTATAAGGATTTTTTTCATAGACAATAGGGTTGTGTTAGTAGTCCTTTATCCTGTTAAACTTTAAAGCCTTTAGCATCCACTTAGGAAGAGGTTGCTGTGGGTTTCTTTTAGTCACATTTAAAAATAGCCCCAGGTTTTTTAGAATAGGAATCTTATGAACTTCTATTAATTCTAGCCAACACTCATCTGGGTCATCTATGTAGGTACAATGTACAGATGTGTGATCTCCCATACTTAGAGCATCATTTGTATCGCACCTAAAGCCAAAGCCTTTCTCGTCCAACACCTTCCCCAACTCGTTCATCCCTCTTACGTCGAATCCCAGGTGAGCAATACCTATATCAGCCCAAATCCTTTCATCGAAAATAAATCGCCCTTTTCTATCTAGGGCTTGAATAAGTTCAATATTTGTTTCTCCCATTACTGCGGCAAATCCGCCAGTGCTTGGTGAGGTTTGGGCTAAAACAATCCTTCTGTAGCGCTCAGTTCCTCCAGGAAGGTGTGCCCAATCTTCGAAAGTTCCCTCTCCGTCATAGAGAACCTTGTCGTAACCAAGAATTTCAGAATAAAGCTTGAGGCTTTCCTCAATACTACTTACTCCAATTGAACATCCCATGATACCTCCAGAAGGGTGACCATGATTTGTGAACCATTGATCTGATTCGAGGATTTGGAATAAGTTGTTGTCGTAATCTCTTAAGTAGAAGGTGAGTTTGCCTAGAGGATTCATGCATAGCTCAGCATCGCATGAGTCACCCACGATTTCGCGAGCGTGCTCGTGCATTTTCCTAATATCTGGAGTCTTAACAGTCGTACATCCAATACCCAAATCTCCTTGAGCAAGATCGAATACTGGTCCTCTAGGCTTAAAAGAAGTAGGACACAGAACTTCCACAGAACACCCGCCTTGATGGTTAAGAACCATGCTTGCTCGTTTAGTAATGGTCTCTCCGTTACAATGAGAATCCATAAGTGGAGCTGCAGCAACTGCGTCGAAAAAAGGGATGTCTAGTCCAAATAATTTTCTGTATAGTTTTAAGCTAGCATCCATGTCAGATACTGCTATTCCAACGTGTTGTATTCCTTGAATTACGTAACTCATGATTTCATCACCTCTGTATATTTATTCCAAGCATCTCTCAAGGCACTCATTTTTTTATCCTTCCAAAATTTCTCTCCTTCAATAGCGTCCTTATGGTCAAATAATTTGTCTTGAAGTTTGCCATAAAATTTATTTCCCCATGTAGCCCAAGACCAGAACCCAATAAAGCTGTACAAGAATGGTATATTTTTATAACTAGCAAGTAAAAGTCCTAAAGCAATAGCCATTAATGTCCATGTCAGCGGGTATATAAACATGCCAGCACCAATTTTCATAGTACTCCTAAACTCTATTGCTTTAATTTTTTCTCCCCTTCTGTTGAGCAAGAACTGCTGCAGCGCTGTAGGAGCATTAAGCACCCAGCTTAAAGGCCTTAGCAATACCGCCAGATAATTCTTTCTTCTAATATTACCTGCATTTAAACCCCATGCCTCTGGTCTCATTGAAGAATTGTAACCTGCCTTTTCTAGTTCCTCAAAAGCTCCTCTCACTTTTTCCAACCAATCTAGATTTTCAGCTTTAGAAGCAAGTTCTTTAATCTTTTCGTTCTTTTCTTTCCATTCCAATCCCGCACTTTCAGTTGTGCGCAATGCTCTAACAAATGGATCGAGAATTTTATATTCTTTTGCAGGTTGAATGTCAGTAGTTAAATTGCTAAGAGCCGTAGAAATACGCTTATTTAAAGCAACATAGTTTATTAATCCAGACTCCTCATCAAACAAATCAACCCACTCAATAGGTTCTCCAGCTCTAAGAGCCAGTCTTCTTCTGTAAGTAGGATATTCTTCATAGTCTAGGCCAAACGGAATCAGCTTTAGTCTTTCTAGGCTCTTGTGTTTGGCATATGATTTTCCAATGAGATCACTAACCCCCCTTTTAAGGCTTCTTACATGTCTTTCAGGATTGTGATTTCCTTCAGGGAAAAGAGCCATTGATGCACCCATTTCTAATCGTTCAATGCAACAATTCCAAATTATTTCATTTCTTTCTCTTAGATCTTCAAGCCTATCCTTCTGCCTATAAATGGGCATTTGGTTGAAAGAGTATAGCATTATTTTTGCAAATGGATTCCAGAAAACATCTGCCCTGGTAAGCCAATGGAATTGGCGAGTCATTACTCCGCAAATATTCAATGCATCCATCATCCCATTCTGGTGGTTGCCCACCATCACCATGGGTTCGTTTTTGGCTGGGAAGTTTTCTAAACCGGTAAGAACGTCGATTCTGTGAAATCGTTTGGCCCCTTGACTCACTAAAAGCCGAGCAAGGAAATACCCCAAATGATACCGCTGAACAGGAGGAGTTAAAACAGGTCTTTTCTTCATTCTATCTAAGAGTAGCGCCAGTTTTTTCAGTGATAGCGTCTAAAATTCTAGCTACACACTTGTCAATTTTCTTGTCTGTAAGAGTTGCCGTCTGGTCCTGAATAGTCAGGCTAATTGCGTAACTAACCTTGCCCGGCTCAAGCTTATCGCCTTCATAAACGTCGAATAAGTTTACTGCTTTAAGAAGCTGCTTCTCAGCTCTTTCAGCTGCAGACTTGATGCTTTCAAAAGAAACTCCTTTGTCTATGATCAAGCTCAGATCTCTTCTTACTGAAGGGAATTTAGGCAAGTCTTGGGCTGTGATTTTGCGCTTCTTCCTAGCTTCTAGTAGTGGCTTCACGAGTAGATCAGCCCAGAAAACTTTGTCCTCAACGCCACACATGCTTGCAACATCAGGATGCACCATGCCAAACCTTCCAATAACCTTTTCACCAATCAATATCTCATTGCCTTCAAGCAACAACCCGCCATCATCTGGCCTTTCGCAAACCTTGTGAGCAATCCCAACTTGAGTAAGCAAGCTAACTACAGCTTCCTTAATTGTGAAAATATCGCTCTCAGCACTCCCTCTATACCAACTCTCCATTCCCTTATTTCCACACACAAACAAGCTCAAGTGCTCAGTCTCAGAATAGCCCTTAGCCTTCTTAGCATAAGTCCTTCCAAACTCAAACAATCTCAAATTGCTAACCTTGTGATTCTTATTCCTTGCGATAGCTTCCAGACCTTGGAACACAAGACTCTGCCTCATAGCACCCAAGTCATTGCTCAATGGGTTTAAAATCTCAACAGCAGTTTTTGGATTCAAACTCTTGTCACTCACACTCTCAACATAAGAAGCCTTGGTAAGCGAATTTGACATAATTTCATTATATCCCTTTGCTACAAGAGTTGATGCTAGCCCAAACAACACGTCCTCCCTATCAGGTCTATCAGGAATTTCTACAGTACTTGAAATAGTGGTAGGAATAGCAATTTGGTCAAACCCGTGTATCCTTAGAATTTCCTCAACAATATCAGCTGGTCTAGTAACATCACTCCGATAAGCGGGCACTTCTAATACCATCCTCTCATCGTTCTTGCTACTAACCTCAATATCTAAGCTCTCTAAAATCGACCCCACTCTGTCTCTGTCAAGAACGGCACCGATCACCCTATTCAGCATAGCCCATTCAATCTCAACGGTAGCGCCCTTCACATCTTCAGTGCTCCCAATAAATTCAGCACCAGTGACCTCGCCACCAGCCCACTCCATCACAAGCTCAGCAACTCTGCTAGCAGCGTGCTTTACCATGTTGGGATCTATCTGTCTTTCAAATCTAAAAGACGCATCCGTCGAAAGTCCGTGCTTCTTAGCCGTCTTCCTAACAGACACAGGATTAAAGTATGCTGCTTCAATAACAACCCTAGTTGTCTTGTCAGTCACGCCATGCTTAGATCCGCCAAACACACCGGCAATACACATCGCCTCCTCTGCATCAGCAATCACAAGATCTACTGAGCTAAGCGTCCTCTCAACATCGTCAAGAGTAACTATTTTCTCACCCTCTCTGGCAAGTCTCACATTTAGCTCTTCACCTCCAATAGTGTCATAATCGAAAGCGTGGAGTGGAGTGCCAAGTTCATGTAGTACGTAGTTAGTCGCATCAACAATGTTGTTGATAGGCCCCACGCCTATTGCTTTTAAAAAGCTCTGGATTTTATCTGGTGATGGCCCAACTTTTACATTGTCTATCTCTACAAGAGCATATTTGCTAGCTAAATCACTAGCTTCAACAGTAGCATTCAATCCTTTAAGACCCATTTTGAAATCTAAGCTCAATGAGCCGGGTGTTTTTACAGGTGCAAGTCCTGTTTCAGTAATCTCGCACACTGTTCCGTGCTCTAGTCCAGCTCTAAGATCTCTTGCAACACCCATGTGACCCATGGCGTCGTTCCTGTTAGGTGTTAAACCTATTTCTAGAACTTCATCTGTTCCAATATTGAATGCTTCGCTAGCTAGTGTGCCTGGCTTTAATGCAGAGTCTAGCTCCATAATCCCGCCAGTATCTTCTCCTAATCCCACTTCATCTTGGCCACAAAGCATTCCCATACTTACCTCGCCTCTAATTTTGCTCTTTTTGATTTTAAAAGGTTCGCCAGATACTGGGTAAAGAGTTGTGCCTACTGTTGCAACAAGCACGTGCAAGCCTGCTTTAGCATTTGGCGCTCCGCAAACAATGTCGAGTTCTTCCTTTCCAATGTTCACTTTGCAACATCTCAATCTGTCCGCGTTTGGGTGTTGCGAGCAGGCGGTGATTTCACCAACTACAAGTCCTCTTAATCCACCTGTGATATCCTCTACCGTTTCAACACCCTCAATCTCAAGGCCTGTTGCTGTTAAAACTGCAGCAGCTTCAGTGGCAGAAACTGTAGTCGGTAAGAATTCTTTAATCTTTCTGTACGATACCTTCATGGTCTATATTAAAGTTGGTCAAAGTTACTAACTTTGCTCCTCCGATTCGGGATGTAGCTCAGTTGGTAGAGTACGCGTCTGGGGGACGTGTGGTCGCTGGTTCAAGTCCAGTCATCCCGACA
>MDTA01126498.1_pt1 | contig 31791 bp, 31 predicted proteins | sample 811151 | NCBI WGS metagenome assembly MDTA01 (sample SAMN05326648, study PRJNA326480) | marine metagenome | isolation source: seawater | place: Indian Ocean: South | collected 2010
CAAAAATTTGCACTTGCAGCTTAATTAACTAAGTTAATTAAGTTACGGGGTTTGGGGCACCTGGCAACAGAACGCCCCCTTTCTAATAAATTGCTAAAAAAAATATATATACCTATAAGATTTCTATAATGTTTTTTTAAAAAGATAATGGTATAAATATTTAATATGAATTTTACAAAATCAATTGAAGTTTGTTTCAATAAATTTGCTAATTTCGAGGGAAGATCTCGTAAATCTGAGTTTTGGTGGTTTCAATTATTTTGTATAATTGTTCAAATAGTAGGTATGATTATAGATGCTCTATTAGGTTATGCTGAACTATTTGTTTGGATAGGATATATAATTGTTTTGCTTCCTTCATTAGCAGTGGGAGCAAGAAGACTACACGACACAGGAAGATCAGGTTGGTGGCAACTTCTAGTTTTAACAATAATAGGAGTTATAGTTTTAATAGTTTGGTGGGTAGCAGACGGAGATAAGAAAAAAAATAAGTTTGGACAACCTATTAAACTCTAGGGCACTTGGCAACAGAACGCTTGTTACTCATTTCTTAAATTATTTTCCAGTTTTAAAGTTATTTTTTTAATTTAATTGGAGGCCCAAATCTATTCTTCTTGTTATTTCCTGCAGTGCAATACAAAACTATTAAATAAATATAAATACCTAAACCTATAATTAAAAAGATTAATTCCCCAGTTTCATTTCTATTTATTGCAAATACAGTTTCTATAACTCCAGCAGGTATTGGTAGTGCTTGAAACCACCCACTTTTGTTTATGTCATGTAATCTTCTAGCTGTGACTGTTATGGCTGGTATAATTATTCCTAAAATGAAGATTCCTAAAAGCCAAAATAAAACTGGTGTAATCAAACCTAATAACAAACCAGCCACATAACCAAGAAATATGAAAAGAACAAAATACCAGTATTCAGATCTACTAGCTCTACCTTTAATTTCAAAATATTTTTTAAAACATGTTTTAATTGAAGTTTGTAAATCCATACTTTGATTAGACAATATTTTAAAACTTATGTAAAGAATCTTATTTGTTACAAAAATTATGCTTAATATTGGAATTAATTAGAATAATTATTAAAAATATCTGATTAATTTAAAAGCCCATTCTTGACCAATTAATATGATTTTGCTCCTCACTTTCAAATTTTTTGATCTCTTTTTTTGATGGCTTTCGGATTAAAAATAACCCAATACTTATAATAAATAGTGTTAATAAACTTAGTGTACAAATTGTCATAGAACTAAACTCGTTATAGAAAACAATCACAATTCTTTCAATAAAAATAGCTGTGACAAAATATTTTTTTAAAATTAAATAAAAATTTATTATGTTTTAATATGAAAAAACTAACAATTATAATTATCACCTTAATTTTTACAACTTCAGCATTTGCTGGGTCTTGTCCAATGTTAGCTAAAAATGTTGAGGATAAAATAAATCAAGCACAAAAGTTGAAAGATGAAGGTGTAAAAGCACACAAGGCTGGCGACCATTCAAAATCTGTCGAACTATTGAATCAAGCATTAAGCCTTTTTAAATAAAACTTTAAAAAGTTTGTATCTTAACCTTGGCTTCGATTATGAAACTTAAGGAAAATGATAAGGCTCCAAGTTTTAAACTTCCCAGTACAGACTCTGGTGTGTTTGAACTGAATAAAATCAAAAATAAAAGTATTATATTATACTTTTATCCTAAGGACGATACACCTGGATGCACTTTGGAGTCTAGAGACTTTAGTAAACTAAATAAGATTATAAGTCATCATAATACTATTGTAGTTGGGATTTCAAAAGATAGCATAGAAAGCCATATTAAATTTAAAAAAAAATATAAACTTAAATTTGATTTATTAAGTGATATTGAATTAAAAGTAATTAAGAAATATGGAGCCTGGGGAAAAAAATCTTTCTTGGGAAGAGATTATATGGGGGTGATAAGAACAACATTTCTTATAAATTCTAAAAAAAAATTTGTAAAATCTGGTCAAATGTTAGAGTCAAAAATCATGCAAATCAAGTTTTGCAGGAAGTTAAAACCCTAGAAGACAATTGATATTCATGATAAATTTAATAATAACTATTAAAAATGACAAAATCAATTGGATGGAATTTTGATAATTCTTATCTCAAACTTCCAAGTATTTTTTCCACAAAAATTAGCCCTGAAAAAATAAATAAACCAAAAATTATTTTAAAAAATTTCAACCTCAGTAAAGAACTTGGTTTGAATTTAAACATTTTAGATGATGATGAGCTTTCAATGTTGTTTTCTGGAAGTGTTATACCTAAAGAAACAACAACATTTTCTCAGGCATATGCGGGTCATCAATTTGGTAACTTTACTATTCTCGGAGACGGTAGAGCACATGTATTAGGTGAACACATTACTCCTAAAAAATTTAGATTCGATATACAATTTAAAGGATCTGGAAAAACACCTTACTCAAGAAATGGTGATGGTAAAGCAGCACTTGGTCCAATGTTGAGAGAATATATTATAAGTGAGGCAATGCATAATTTGAAAATTCCTACCACTAGAAGTCTTGCTGTAGTTACAACTGGTGAAAAAATTTTTAGAGAAAAAGAATTACAAGGTGCTATTTTAACGAGAGTAGCAAAAAGTCATATTCGCGTAGGAACTTTTCAATTTATTGCGTTTCAAAAAAACAACAAAGATTTAAAAACCTTAGTTGATTATACAATAAATAGACATTACCCACATGTTAAAAATGATAAATTACCAGTGTTATCGCTGATAAACGAATTAATGAAAAAACAAATTGAGCTGGTTGTAAATTGGATGAGAGTTGGTTTCATTCACGGTGTCATGAATACTGATAACATGGCTGTATCAGGTGAAACAATCGACTACGGACCATGTGCTTTTATGGATCACTATAATCCTGAAACTGTTTTTAGTTCTATTGATTTTAACGGAAGATATGCTTTTTATAATCAACCAATAATTACACAATGGAATTTGCTAAGGTTTGCTGAATGTTTATTACCTTTCTTAAATGAAGAACCTAAAAAAGCAATAGAGATAGCAGAGGAAACCATAAATAAATTTGGCAATTATTTCAAAACTAGTTGGTTGATTATGATGTCTGAAAAAATTGGCATTAACTCTTTTGAGGAAAATGACGAGAAATTAATTATGAATTTATTGTCTATAATGGAAAAAAATAAACTTGATTTCACAAACACTTTTAGAAACTTGGACCCATCAAAAGAATCTGAAATAAAACAACTAAATGATTGGAATAATTCTTGGAAACAAAGGCTTATCAGACAGGGCAATGACTTTAAAAAAAGTAAACAACTTATGGATAAAAAAAATCCTTATATCATTCCTAGAAATCATAAAGTCGAGGAAGCACTCGAAGCTGCAAATATTGGCAATTTTAATGAGGTTAAAAAAATACTTAAAGCATTGTCATCTCCTTACGATAATTTAGATATCTACGAGGAGTATTCAAAACCCCCAAATAAAATTGATAAGGATTACAAAACTTTTTGTGGAACTTAAATTATTTTAAAAACTTAGACAGGTCTGGCTTAAAATAATTTGGCCCCTTCATCACTTTGCCTTTTTCATTATAAATAGGTTTTCCATCGAGCCCAAGTTTACTCATATTTGAATTTTGTACTTCATCAAAACATTGATCTAAATTTACTCCAAAAGCATGACCTGCTCCGTATGTCACATATAAAATATCTGTAAGTGCATCAACTGCCTCTTTTAAGTCATTATTTTTAATAGCATCTTTTAACTCCTCAAGTTCTTCCTCTATTAAACTAATTCTCAACGCATTGATTTTTTTGGTACTCAATTCTGGTTTATTTTTAATTTCTTGGCCAAAAGTTTTCATAAATAAACCAACTTTTTCAAAATTAGTCATAATACTCCTATTTGATTATTTAATTATTTAATGTATAAGATTTTATAGTTTGATATCAAACATTATAATGAAATTTAGAAAAGAATTTGATAGCATAGGTAGTATTAACGTGCCAGCTGATAAATATTGGGGCGCATCAACTCAAAGATCTAGTAAATATTTTGATATTGGAGATTTTCTTGTCAGACCAGTAATGATCAAGTCTATAGCAATAATTAAAAAAGCTGCAGCGATTGTTAACAACAAAAGTGGAGATTTAGATAAGAGGATTAGCAACGCAATAATTAAAGCATCTAATGAGATAATCAGCGGTAAACTCAAAGATAATTTTCCTTTAAAAGTGTGGCAAACTGGTTCTGGGACTCAAACTAATATGAATGTGAATGAAGTTATCGCAAATAGAGCTATTCAAATTTTAGGTGGTAAAATGGGTTCAAAAAATCCAGTACACCCAAATGATCATGTAAATAAATCTCAGTCTACAAATGACGTGTTTCCGACTGCGATGCACATGTCGATCGCAATTTGGGCTAATGAGAAATTGATACCATCTTTAACTTTGTTAAATGATGCGCTTAGAAAAAAATCGAGAGAATTTAAAAAAATTGTCAAGGTTGGAAGAACACATTTGCAAGATGCAACACCATTAACTTTAGGACAAGAATTTTCAGGTTACCATTCTCAACTATCTAAGTGTATTGAAAGAATTAAAGGAGCCCTGGATGAAATATACTATTTGGCACAAGGTGGAACGGCAGTTGGAACTGGGATTAATACTAAAAAAGGTTTTGATAGAAAAATTGTTGCAGAAATAAAAAAAATTACAAAACTTCCGTTTAAACCCGCACCTAACAAATTTGCATCATTAGCTGCACACGATGCCATTGTAAATTTTTCTGGTACAATGAACACGACAGCTGTATGTTTGATGAAGATCGCTAATGATATAAGATTTTTAGGTTCAGGGCCTAGAGCTGGATATGGTGAACTAATCCTTCCTGAAAATGAGCCTGGTTCCTCAATAATGCCTGGAAAAGTAAATCCAACTCAGTGTGAAGCAGTAACTATGGTTTGTGTGAAAGTAATAGGAAATCATAATGGTATTACTATGGCAGGTTCTCATGGTCATTTTGAATTAAATGTTTTTAAACCGTTAATTATTCACAATATTTTACAATCAATTCATATAATGTCAGACTCGTCTAAAAGTTTTGCTAATTATTGTGTGAAAGGAATTAAAGCTGATAAAAAAAGGATAAAAGACTTATTAGACAATTCATTAATGTTGGTTACAGCACTAGCTCCAAAAATTGGCTATGATAATGCTGCTAAAATTGCAAAGAGAGCATTAAAAAATAATACTAAATTAAAAGATGAAACTTTAAAGACCGGTCTTATTACAGAAAACGAGTATGACAGAATAGTTAATCCTATCAATATGACTTATCCAAAATAATTTGATACCAATCGAATGACAGTATTTTTTAAGTCTATCCAATTATCAATACCACCTTTATCATCGTAGTTTATCTCAGCTAAAATATTTTCTACTTTTTCAGTCATTTTGTCTTTAGGATCGTTAATTTTAAAACTAAAAATTTTAAGCTTATTTTTGAAAACATTATATTCTATATCAAAATATATATTCTTAAGTTCATTACGATATTTTTTTGGAATTTGGAATGTTCTATGAAATTTATTTTTGTCCTCAATTTGAAAATTTAATCTACCAAAAAAAATACTTTCATTATCAATAGATTGAAAAGAACTGTCTATTAAAACTAATTTTCCAATTTTTTGACTTACAAATGTTGTATCATCAAAATCTATTACCCCATTATTAAAATTTATAACAAGTTTCAAATTATCAAATAGCTTATTATTGACCAACTTTTTTATATCCAGTGAAATATTTGCACTTAAATTTTTACTGAATAAAATCTTTTCATTCATTAAATTTTGAAATATTAGGCTTATTTCAAATAATTTTGAAAGTTTTATTTTATCAATCAACCCATTAAGTTCGAAATTAAATGGTTTTGTACTTATTTTTCCAAGTAGTTCAATCTGATTATTTGTAATTCTTGAGTCAATTGAATTGAAAACAATTTCATTTTTAGTAAGTTCATACTCAAAGTTTAGTTTTTCATTTTTAATATTGATTGTGCTTTTTCCAATATTTCTCTTATCTGTTTTCTCGTATTGATTTTGAATTTTAAAATTAAGCTTGTTTAGTTTAAGTGTTAATTCATCATCTTCTAAATTGTCAAAAGATTTGCTCCAATCTAAATTAAAAGGTGTATTAAACATCTTTCCTGTCATAAAAAGTGAATTAATATTTTTTTGTTGGTTATAAAAAATTTCGATTTTTTTGATAGGAAAGAAAACTACTGTTTTATTTTTCTTATTTTTGTAAAAAATGTTGCTTTTTTTAATAATAATTTTTTTATGTGAAAATTTCTCATCTAAAAATTTATTTATAAAGTCGAAATCCTTTATCTGAGTTGAAAAGTTTGCTTCTTCAATAACAATTTTATTTATTTTAATGGTATCTTTATTGAAAAAGTTTTTCTTCGATATGAAAACTCTTAATTTCTTGATTTGACTTATTTCATCCGAGGATTTATCTAAATTATTAAATATTTTTACATCCTTAATTATAAAATTTGGCGCGGGTAATATTGAATAACTTATTTCAGGAGAAAAACTTAGATCAAGTTTAAACTCACTTTGAATTCTCTTTGGAAGTTCTTTCTGTAGTTGTGATTTGTCATATATGACCGGAATTGAAAAATATAGGATAACTAAAAAATAAAGAATCGTTGCAGGAACTAATATCTTATTAAGTTTTGCAATACCTTTGAGGTTTTTAAAATTCTTATAGTTAAATATGTAATCAAAAAAGTTGATAAATTTTTCATTTAACTTAAATATATTTCTTTTGAAGTTTTTCATGAAACAAAAAGATTTATAATGATTATTTTAAAATGATAAACAATGAATATTTAAATAGACTAAATAAAGCGCAAAAAGAGGCGGTTTTATACAACGATGGTCCCCTTTTAATAGTTGCTGGAGCCGGATCTGGAAAAACGAAAGTTTTGACCTCAAAGATTGCACATTTAATAGAAAAAAATTTAGCCTTCCCAAATCAAATTCTTGCTGTAACTTTTACAAATAAAGCTGCTAAAGAAATGGGTTATAGGGTAAGCGCTCTTTTAAAAAAAAAAGCAGTAGGGCTTAATTGGCTTGGAACTTTCCATTCAGTTTGTGCAAAAATTTTAAGGAAACACGCAAAAGCTGCTGGTCTATCTCACAATTTTACAATTATAGATCAGGACGATCAAATAAGACTAATTAAAAATATATGCAAAGCAGAAAATATTGACGTAAAAAAAATATCTCCGAACTTTATTTTATCAATTATTGATAAGTGGAAAAACAAGGGCTGGTTGTCTGATGAAGTTATAATTAAAAAGAGTGACGTTTTCGAAAAAGGTATTCTTAAAATTTATTCAATTTATCAAAAAAAATTGTTAGACTTAAATGCATGTGATTTTGGTGATTTAATTCTACACTGTGTAAAAATATTTGAAAAAAACTCTGATATTCGAAAAATCTATTCAAAAAATTTTAAATTCATACTTGTTGATGAATATCAAGATACAAATTTTATCCAGAGCCGATGGCTTAATCTACTTACATCTGAAGAAAACAAAATTTGTTGTGTAGGGGATGATGATCAGTCTATTTACAGTTGGAGAGGTGCAGAAATTAAAAATTTCCTTGATTTTGATAAAGTTTACAAAAATACAAAGATAGTAAGACTTGAGGAGAACTACAGATCAACACAGAATATTTTAGCTGTCGCTTCCGGTCTTATATCTAATAATGAAAGCAGAGTTGGTAAAAATTTAATTTCAAATAAAGATGAAGGTTCATTGATAAAATTAAATTGTTATAGAAACGGAAAAGATGAAGCAATTGGTTTGTCAGATATAATTGAAAATGAATTAAATAAAAATTATTCTTTAAATAATGTTGCTATTTTAGTTAGAGCTATTTTTCAAACTAGAGAATTTGAAGAAAGATTTTTAAAAACAGGAATACCATATAGGATAATTGGCGGTATTAAATTTTATGAAAGGACAGAGATAAAAGATTGTATAGCTTATTTAAGAATTGTATTTCAGGAAAATGACGACTTAGCTTTTGAAAGAATAGTAAATAAACCTAAAAGATCTATTGGAGATACAACTTTAAAAGAAATAAATAATTTTGCAAAAAAAAATAATTTAACACTTGAAAAATCATCTAGAAGTATGATTCAACAAAATTTAATTAAACCTAAAGCAAAAATTGGGCTTCTGCATTTTTTGAATTTATTAGACAAATGGAGAAACGAATATCTTTTAAAAAATAGAGATCATATTAAGATGTTGCAAACAATATTAGATGAATCTGGATATTCAGCCTCACTTAAAAATAAAAAGGATTTAGAAAATGAAAACAGACTAGAAAACATTAAGGAACTTTTAAGTGCAATGAAAGAATTTGATAATTTAGAAAGCTTTTTAGAGCACGTAGCCCTATCAACTTCTATAGACCGTGATTGGGAAGGAGAAAAAGTAAACCTTATGACTATGCATGCGTCTAAAGGATTAGAGTTCGATGTGATTTTTTTACCTGGCTGGGAAGAAGGTCTATTTCCACATCAAAAATCATTGGATGAAAAAGGACAAAGCGGACTTGAGGAAGAAAGAAGACTCGCTTATGTTGGAATTACAAGAGCAAAAAAAGAAGCCTTTATATCTTTTTCAATGAACAGATTTTATCAGGGTGATTGGGTAGATAGTATCGCTTCTAGATTTATAAATGAATTACCTGAGAAAAATATTGATAAGAATACCAATTTTGAAACAGACAATTCAAGTGATTTTGAATTTAATCAGGACTTTGAGGAAAATGACGAGATAAGAAGTCCAGGTTGGATGAGATATCAAAAAAGACTTAAATGAATATTTCAACCAGACTTAATAAATTAAAAGATTTAATTAAAGATGAAAAAATTGATGGGTATGTAATCCCTAAAAACGATGAATTTTTTTTAGAGCAAGATCCAAATAACAGATTAAACTTTATCTCAAATTTTGATGGTTCTGCTGGACTAGCAATAATATTTAAGAAAGGAAATTATCTCTTTGTAGACGGCAGATATACGTTGCAAGCTAAAAAACAAACCAATGGTTTGTTTAAAATTTATGAAATCCCTAAATATCTTCCTCAAAAAATTTTAAATAAAAAAATTATTTTGGGATATGATCCGAATACCTTCACAGAAAAATATATCAATATTTTTTTTGGTAAAAAGTTCAATTTAAAGTCAATTAATAAAAATTTAGTAGACTCGGTAAGCAAAAGAGTAAGTAACAAAAATAGTCAAAGTTTTTATTATCTTGATAAAAATATTGTTGGTGAAAATGAAAAAACTAAAGTGCGAAGAGTAACTAAGGCCATAAAAGATAAAAAAGCAGACTTATTATTCATATCTGCCCCTGAAAATGTTGCATGGCTATTAAATATACGTGGTTATGATTGCGAATATAGTCCAATACCAAAAGCAAGAATTCTATTAACCAAAAGCGGGAAAATTTATTTTTTTTCAGATCCATATAAAGTTAAAAATATAAAAAAAAAATTGAGTTCAAATTCAATTAATTTTCATTCTTTTAAAGAATTTTACAAAATATTAAATAATATACCTAAAGCAAATTTTATTATAGATGCAAACAGTTGCTCAATATTTAATCAAAGAATGATATCAAATAAATTTAAAATCAATAGTTATGAGGATCCAATTTACAAAATGAAGTCTATAAAAAATAAAATTGAAATTTCAAATATGATAAAATCACACATTTATGATGGTATTGCTTTAACAAAATTTTTGTTCTGGATTGAAAACTGTAAGCAAAAAATATCTGAATTAGAGATAGAAAAAAAACTAAGTAGATTTAGAAAAAAAAATAAAAAATATCTGTTTCCAAGCTTTAATACTATTGCAGGTTCGGGCCCAAATGGAGCCATTATACATTATAGAGCAACAAAAAAAACAAATAGAATCTTAAAAAAAAATGAAATTTTATTATGCGACTCTGGTGGTCAATACAAATATGGAACTACAGATGTAACAAGAACAATTTGTTTAGGTAAGCCAAGTAACTCTGTTAAAAATATTTTTACTAAAGTTCTAAAAGGACATATTGCAGTTGTTTGTTCAAAATTAAATAAAATCAAAAATGGAAAACAATTGGACGAAAAAGCAAGAGAATTTTTGAAAAAAGATGGATTAAATTATCAACATGGGACTGGACACGGAGTTGGATTCTTTTTAAACGTGCATGAAGGTCCTCAATCTATATCTAGAGTGAATAAAGTTAAGTTTGATAAAGGAATGGTTTTAAGTAATGAGCCTGGATACTATAAAAAAGGAAGCTTTGGTATAAGAATTGAAAACCTTATTTATATCAATGGTACTAAGAAAAATTTGTATTTCGAAAATTTAACTTTAGTACCTATAGATAAGAAACTTATAAACTTTAAACTTTTGACTAATAGAGAGAAAGATTATCTATTTAGATACCATTTAGATGTATATTCAAAATTATCACCTTACTTAGGGCATAAAGAGAGAAAATGGCTAGCTAGTTTAATTTAACATACTCTCCCAATCTCTTTGATTTAGAATTCTAATTTGTAGTTGTTTAGCCATATTTACTTTTTTCATTGTTGGTTTATCTCCAACAACCAAATAATCTAATTTGTTATTAACGTTACTCAAAATTTTTCCAGATTTCTTTTCTACAATTGATTTTGCTTCAGCTCGACTTATCTTGTCAAGTTTGCCAGTGAATAAAAAGGTTTTGTTCTTCAGTGGACCATCTCTACCAGGTATTTCTACATTTTTAATCTCTAGATATTTTTTCAAATTTTCAAGAACTTTAAGATTAGTTTTGTCTCCAAAAAACTTTTCTAGCGAACTAATTTGAGTATCTCCTATTCCATCAATATTAATTAGATTTTCAAAGTTTTTATTTTTTCCTAATTCAAAAAAAGCATCAGGTTTTTTCAAAAAATTTGAAATTAATTTAGCATTTTCTTGGCCAATGTGGCGAATTCCAAGAGAATAGATAAATTTTTCAAAAGTAATATTTTTTGAATTATTTATTGAAAATTTTAAATTATTTACGGATTGTTCACCCCACCCGTCAAGTTTTTCTATTTGATTAAAATCAAGTTTAAAAATATCTTGTGGTAGCCTAATTAAGTTGAGTTTCCAGAAATTTTCGACAATCTTTTTTCCAAAACCTTCTATATTTAAAGCATCTTTTGAGACAAAATGCTTAATTTTTTCAATTGATATTTTGTTACAACTAAACCCCTCACTTGAACATCTTTGTACGGCGTCATGTTTTTTTGTTATATTATTAAATTCTTTCAAAATTTTTGAACCACATGATGGACAATTTTTGGGAAATTTAAATTTTTTCGTGTCCTTTCCTCTTTTTCCAGTTTCAACTGATAATACATGGGGTATTACGTCACCAGCTCTTTCGATTAATATCGTGTCGCCGATTCTAATATCTTTTCTTCTAATCTCATCTTCGTTGTGTAAAGTTGCATTTGAAACAAGAACGCCTCCTATGTTAACTGGGTTTATTTTAGCAACAGGTGTTAGAGCACCAGTTCTACCAATTTGAATATCTATTTTGATAATTTTTGAATAACCTTTATTTGCTGAGAATTTATGAGCTACTGCCCATCTTGGTGCGTTAGAGGAAAATCCTAATCTATTTTGAAGACTTAGATCGTTAATTTTATAAACTATTCCATCAATATCATAATCGAGATCCGATCTAACATTTTCAATCTGATTATAGTTTTTTATTAAATTTTCTATACCTGAAATCTTTTTATTTAAACTATTTGTTTTAAAACCCCATTTTCTTAAATCATCCAAAAAATCTGTTTGCTTAAGTAATTTATAATTTCTTACATAACCAAATGTATAAGCTATAAACTTTAGTGGAATTTTTTTTGTTTCCGATGCATTTTTTTGCCTCAATGAACCTGACGCAGCGTTTCTAGGGTTTGCAAAATTTTCTTCAATTTTCTCAAAATCTTTTTTGTTTATAAAAACTTCTCCCCTGATATCTATTTCCGATGGAAAATTCCTATAATTAATTTTCTTTGGAATATCATTTATAGTTTTTAAATTTTCAGTTATATCTTCGCCTTCAACTCCATTTCCGCGTGATAAACCCTGGATAAAGTTACCGTTCTTATAAATTAAAGAGGCTGAAATACCATCAATTTTTGGTTCAGCGCTGTATTCAAATTTTTTATTTTTTTCAAAACTCAAAAAATTAATTATTTTTTTTTCAAAATTTATTAAGTCTTCTTTATCAAATGCATTTCCTAAAGAAAGCATCGGAACACTATGTTTGACTTTTTTAAATGTCTTAGAAGGTTTGTGTCCAACAGCCATGGTTGGACTATTCTTTTTCTTAAACTTTGGATTGTTACTTTCTATTTGTAAAATTTCTTTTTTAAGCTTATCATATTCCTGATCATCTACTATAGGATTACTTTTGACATAATAATTTTCATCATATTTTTTGATTAATTTTAGTTTTTTTTCATAATCTTTTTTAGATATTTTCATATTAAATTTACTCAAATAAACCTTTTATTTTCCTCATTATAAAACCTCTCTCTTTTTCCTTATCAATTTGTCTCCTAGTTTTATATTTTGGATTAAGTATTTTATAAGAGGCTTCATACCAGCGACTTGATAGATAATTATAACCTAAAATATTTGCATATTTTTTTGCTTCATTATCTAAACCAATTTTGTAATGGAGTTCAACCAATCTAAAAAGGGCTTCTTCTACATGAATTGTTGTCTGGTATTCCTCAACTACTCTCTTAAATCTGTTGATTGCGGCAATCCACTTCTGTTTTTTTATATAATGTTTTCCAATGTATATTTCTTTTGCAGCCAACATATCCATAATTAAATCGTTTTTAAATTTTGCATCTAGTGCAAAATCTGTTTCAGGATAATTTTTAATTATAAAATCAAATTCTCTTTTGGCTTTTATAAGTGGAGCTAAATCTTTACGTTCGTCTACAATTTGCTCATAATAACACATTCCTAAAAGAAAGTGTGCATAGTCTAAATTTTCATTATTTGGATAAACTTTTAAAAATCTTTCAAGTTCAAAAATTGCATCCTCATAATAATCAAATGCATAATAGGAATATGCTGCCATCAATGATGATTTAGGTGCCCATGCAGATTGTGGAAATAATATTTCTGCCTCGTTAAAAGACTTTGCAGCAAAAAGAGCATCTCCTCCTTCAAGAGCCTTAATACCTTCCTTAAAAGAATCAATCATTTGATCCTCAATATCGTCTTCTTGAATTATTGTGATTTTTTCTTTCTCTTTGCCACAGGTATTAAGAAAACCCAAAATAATTATAAGGAAAAATATTTTAAAAAAATTCATAAGAATTTTTTAACAGATTTTACTAAAATTTCTAACTCTTATGCAATAGATTTAAGAGGATTTTTGTTGATAAAGGCTGCCGGTAAACTTTGTCCTTTGATTTCAAGTAAAGTATAATTGTTTTTGTCTGCAAAAACTTTCCTTAAAAGTTGATTTGTTAAGCTATGTCCGCCTTGAGAGCACTTAATTTTTGCTATCATCTTGAATCCTGACAAATAAAGATCTCCTATACAATCCAAAATTTTATGATTTACAAACTCTTTATCGTTTCTAAGTCCATTTTCATTTAAAATTTTATTGTCTTTAACAACTATCGCATTATCAAGAGAGCCTCCAAGAGCTAAATTCATTTTTTTTAGTTTATCAATATCTTCGAATAAACAAAATGTTCTGGAGTTAATAATATTTTTTAGATCGTCTTCATAAACATTTACATGGTTTTTTTGGTTTCCGATAATTATGTTTTTATACTTAATATCAAAATTAATATCTAAACTAATCTTGCTAGGTTCAATTGATATAAATTTTTGATCGTCAACTAATTCAACTTTTTTTTCAATCTTAATTACTTTAATAGGATTTTGACTTGTTTCAAGACCAACTGTTTCAATTTTTTTTACAAATTCTTTTGCAGAACCGTCTAAAATTGGCAGCTCTTCTGCGTCAACCTCCACTAAAGAATTGTCTACACCTTTAATAAATAAAGCAGCCATTAAATGTTCAATGGTAGAGATACTTACGCCATGCTCATTTGAAATTGTAGTACAAAAATTTGCATTTGAAACATTAAACACATTAGGTATTAAAATATTGTTATTTTTAATGTCAGTCCTTTTAAAAATTATTCCAGTGTTAGGGGCACCCGGCAAGATTTTTAAGTTAACAATCTTTCCTTTGTGTAAACTTATTCCCTTAAAAGAGATTTCTTTTTTAATAGTTTTTTGATTTAAAACTGACATTAATATTTTATAAATGGTTACAGTTAGAAGTTGAAAACAAGAAATGTTACAAGAAAATACAGGATCAATTAAATAATAGAAATAATCTCTCAAAAAACCCTTTATGAACCATTTTTTTTGGAGAAATCTCTATTTCATTCATATTTTTTCCCTCTTGAATGTAATAAGCTGACTGACATTCGCTCATTTTGAGTTCTATTGGATAAAATTCATCTACATATTCCTTACACAAAAACTTTTTAGTTGAAATACTAATTTTGCCAAGTAGAGATTTTATAAAATTCAAAGATTTTAAATGATAACAGATAAAGCGAATATCTAGTGAAATTTCATTGCAAGCAGTTTCTTCTGGGATACTAAAAAATTCTTTTTTGTCAATTTTATAACTATCTATTAAAATATGACAAATTTTCATCTCAGGATTTGATTGTTCAATTTGAGACTTGGCATCTATCACAAGGTATTTAATTTCATTGTGGTTTAATTTTCTTCCACTAACATTTTTACTAAGAGAAAAACCTATTGTTAACGGTTTATGATCATCAAGAATTATTGACGTATCTTTCAAAAAAATACCAAGTTTATCTTCAATAAGAAAAACTTTGCTTTCAAGACTTTTAATCAATTCTGATGAATTTATATTTTCAAGGTTTGTCTCATATTTAATCTCTTCATTAAAAAGAGTTGTATCACTTGAAAAATCATAAGCTAAAATATTTATTTGATTGCAACTTAACTTAAAGAAAAAATTAATACTATTTTTGCTCATTTTCTATTATTACTTGATTTTTTACTCTTAAATCAATTACCTTAATTAAGTAAGCGTTACTTTGTTTTAGTATTTTTGAGGCAATTTTTAAATTTTGGGCTAAATTTTCTCTTGGAAGTTTTATAATTGTATTTTTATCATACTTGATATCCCATCTCATTGATGGAAAATAATAAATTTCTGAAATTTTTTTAAAGTCAAGTTCTGATTTTTTAAGCATAAGAACAAATTTATATAATTCTTTTTCGTTACTTACATTATGTGCAATAGGTAAACTGGCATCCGTCTTGTAAAATGAAATTTTTTTTCCATTTTACCCTAAAAAGAAATTTTTATTATTTAATTTAAATTCTGTTATAAGATTAGTTTTAGTTAGTTGTATAAGAATTTTATTAGGATAAAGTTTTTTTACCTTAAATGACTCTATTTCTGGATTACTTAAAATTAAATTACGGATTTCATTTTTTTCGGAAAAAAAAATATTTTCATAATTAAGTGAATTAAGTTCATTCAAAAGTTTCTGCGAATTATGATTTTTTAAACCATAAATCTCATATTCTATTTTTTGAGTAATTTTTGAATTTTTGTTATTAAAATTTATTGAGTTTAAAATAAAAAATACAAAAAAGTAGAAAAAAATTTTTTTTTTATTTATTAATGTCTGCATCCCTAATAAGCCATTTGATTAAATCAATGAAACTTAGTCCATGAAAATTTGCAATTTCTGGAACTAAGGAAAGTTTCGTCATTCCTGGTTGAGTATTTATTTCTAATAGATAAAATTTATTATTATAAAACTTAAAATCAGATCTAGTAACACCTCGACATTTAATTAATTTGTGTGCCTTCAATGCAATTTTTTGAACCTCTTCCAATTTCTTTAATGGCATTGGAACAGGAATTATATGTTTTGTTTTAGCAGAAATTTTATATTTGGCTTTATAATCATAAAATTTTCTTTTGGGTTTAAGCTCGATTACGCCAAGTTTTTGATTCCCTAAAATAGCAACTTGAATTTCTCTCCCACCAATATATTTTTCAATAAGTATCTCATTGTAAAATTTTAATTTGTTTAAATTTTTTATAAAATTTTTTCTGTTACATATGAAAACATTTACACTTGAACCCTCATTAATTGGCTTAATAACAACAGGAAATTGAAATTTTTTTTCAATATCTTTTATTAATTTTTTTTTTTCAATTTTTTTGAAAAATTTAAAAGTCATGTATTTTGGAGTAAGAATTTTATTTTTTAAAAACAACTCTTTAGACAAAACTTTGTCCATGGCTAAAGAAGATGATAATGGACCTGAATGAGTATATTTTACTTTCTCAGATTCTAAAATAGTTTGTATATATCCATCTTCACCGAACTGTCCGTGCAGAGCGTTAAAAACTACATCGGGTTTAAAATTTCTCAAAAAATTGACAAAATTTTTTTTTGTATCAATTATTTTCACATTGAAATTGGATTTTAAGAGCTCGTTTTTTACACTTTTGGCTGTCAAAAAACTTATTTCTCGCTCTTTTGATGGTCCACCAGCCAAAATTAAGATTTTTTTTTTTCTCACTTTACAATTTCAATTTCTGTTTCTATTTCAATTCCAGTTTTTTTTTTTACTTCTTTTTTAACGAAATTTATCAAATTATTCATATCACTGAAGGTAGAGTTTTTTTTATTAATAAAAAAATTACAATGCTTTTTAGATATTTCGGCATCACCAAATTTTGTTTCAAGTGATACAGATTTTTTAATTAATTCCCAAACTTTCTCGTTAGTTTGTAAAATAGGATTTTTAAATGTGCTACCTCCAGTCTTAATTTTAGTTGGTTGAACTTCATTTTTTTTTTTTATTAACATATTGGTTTTTTTCTCAATGGCACTTCTATCTCCTTTTTTTCCTAAAAACGAAGCACTTAAAAATATTAAATCTTTATCCATGTTATTTTTTCTGTAACCAAAATTTAATTCTGATTTAGGTAATGTAATTATTTTACCGTCTTTACTAAGGGCTTGTATCGATACAACAATATCTTTAAACTCACTACTAAAACATCCTGAATTCATTTTTAGTCCGCCACCAATAGTCCCTGGAATACATGATAAAAATTCAAAACCTGTTAAGCTATTTTCCATGGCAAATAAAGACAATTTTCTATCAAGGGTCGCACTGCCTGCCACTAATATATTATCTCTTAGAGTAGAAATATTGGAAAACTCCTTTCCAAGTTTTATGAAAACTCCATCGAAAGTTTTTTGATCATCTATCAGTATATTAGAACCAGCCCCTAATAAAAAAAATTTTTCTTTTTCACCAAAATTTTCTAGAAATACTATTAATTCTTTCAAATTTTTCGGCCTGAAAAAAACTTTTGTTTTTCCTCCGATATTAAACCAATTTAAATTTTTTAAATCAAATTCATATTCAATATTTAAGTTATTCTTATTTGAAAATTCTTTAATCTTTTTTAAGTCATTCATAGCAATTTTGGTAACTCTCGCATCCAACTTGATATAGTGCCAGCTCCCATTCCAATTATTATTTTTCTCCCAAACATAAACTGCTTTATCAATTTTGCTAATTCAAATTTATTGTTTATCATAATTACTTGAGTTTTTGAGTTTTTTATTATTTCTTTTGCAAAATTTTGATAATTGAAGTTAAGTTTAACTTTTTCTCCCGCAGAATATATTGGACACAATATTACTAAATCAGAATCCTTGAAAGAATATGTAAACTCTCTCTTTAAATCATTCACTCTTGATATTCTATGAGGTTGAAAAACTGATATTATTTCCTCAGTCTTATAGACTTTTTTAACACTGTTTAATACTTTTAATATTTCTGTGGGATGATGAGCATAATCGTCAAAAAAATTTAAATCACCTAATTTAAATAACCAATTAAATCTTCTTTGAACACCTTTGAATTTGTGTAAGGAATTTTTAATTGTATCTTTTGAAATACCAATATTAAAGGAGACAGCAGCAGCAGCAGCTGCGTTTTGTATATTATGTAAGCCTAACAAAGGTATCTTAATTTCTTTTATTATTGTTTTGTTTTTTCCCTTGAGTTTAATTTCTAAATCAAAAATAGATATATCTTTATTTAATTGAATATTTTTAATCTGAAAATGAGATTTTGTATTTACACCATAAGTATAAAAGTTTTTATTTTTGATTTTTTTAATTAAATTTTTATTATTTTCATCGTCTATGCAAATAAATGATTTTCCAAAAGACGGGATTTTATCTACAAAGGCTAAAAATTTATCTTTTAAATTCTTAAATGATTTATAATACTCTATATGTTCTCTATCAATATTTGTTATGACTGAGTAAGTAGGTGGAAGTTTTACAAAACTACCATCTGACTCATCTGACTCAAGAATACACCAATTACTTTTGCCTAATCTAGCAGAACTCTTAAGGGAATTTAAAACCCCACCGTTTATAATTGTTGGGTCAAGTTTCGCATTAGAAAAAATGCCTGCAATTAAAGATGTTGTCGTGGTTTTTCCATGAGAACCAGCTATAACAATATTTTGATTTAATGAGACAATATGTGCGAGCATATCTCCTCTTTTATAAATGGGAAGGTGCTTTTTTTTTGCTTGAATAATTTCCGGATTGTTGGGTTTAATTGCTGATGAAATTACAATTATAGTTGCGTTATTTATATTTTTTTTTTTTATGCCCAATAAAAACACCTATTTTTTCTTTTTTCAATCTATCAACATTTTTGTTTGAATTTAAATCGCTACCTTGAACTTTAAAACCTTTGCTTTTCATTATTAGGGCTAAACCAGACATGCCAATTCCCCCAATACCAATAAAATGAATTATCTCTTTTTTAGCAATTTCAATTTCCATAATTTATAACTGATAATAATTTTTGGTTTACATCATTCCAGGAACTTTTATAACAAAATTCTCTCATATTATTTTTTTTTTCAAAATATTCATTGTCATCACTTAATATTTTTCGCAAAAGGCCTGAAAGATTATCATTTTTAATGTTTTGATCATAAATCCAACAAAAACCTTTCTCTTCAAAAAATTTAGCATTATAAAATTGATGCTCATCTTTAGATCCGGGTAAGGGAATAGTTATAAAAGGAATATTTAAAATAACTAATTCAGATAGAGTGGAAGCACCAGATCTTGTAATGCATAAGTCAGTATCTTTTAAAGCGTTTATGATATTGTTATCAAATTTGAATAACTCAAATTTAATGTTTTCTCGCTTATAAAAATTTTCTAAACTTTTTGAATTTTGGTTTGTTGATTGGTGTCGAATAAATAAATTGTGATATTTCTTAAGTTCTAATATTGGCTCTTTTAATAAAGTATCGAATATTAAAGCACCTTGACTACCGCCAATAATCAAAATATTTAAATTTTCTCTTGGATTATAAATTTTTTGTGATTGCTTGTTGTAAAATTCCTTTCTTATCAATGGTTTAATAATTTCAATCTTTTTTAAATACTTGTTTGGAAAATTTTTTAGTTTATTGGAATAGCAAAATATTTTTTTACAAAAAGATAGATAAAATTTGTTGCTTCTACCCAACACAAGATTTGGTTCAAATAAATATGTATTTATATTTAATATCCTGCTGGCTATACAAATTGGAAGAGACATATAGCCACCTGTCGAAATCACAGTTTCAATTTTATTTCTTTTTAAAATTGTCAAAGATTTGAATATACAATTTATTAATGATATAAAAAAAAAAATAAAATTTTTAGGTGAAATAATATTTATTATTTGAAAATTATTATTTTTTTCTTTTAAATATTTGAGACCTCTTTTATCTGTTGTTAACAAAATATCACATGTTTCTTTAAGATGTTCGTGAATAACAAGAGCTGGGACAACATGACCCCCACTTCCACCTGTTGAAATTAATATTTTCTTTTTCATCAATCAATTTTTCTCTTTGTTAAATTTAAGATAATACCAGACAAAATTGATGTTCCTACTATAGAAGATCCACCATAGCTTAAAAATGGTAGAGTCATGCCTGTTGTAGGAAACATTCTTAAATTAACGCCTATGTGGATAAGTGACTGAAAGGCAATTAAAGTAATTAATCCAAGTAAAGCAAGTTTTACTGAATTATTTTTTTCCTTGATAACTTTTTTTATCACAGCATAAATAAATATTAAAAAAACAAACATTAATAATATTATAACTACTGCTCCAAATTCCTCTGATATAACAGCAATTATATAATCTGTGTGTGCCTCAGGAACATTATTTTTTAATATTCCCTCTCCAATTCCTCTTCCAAAGAAACCTCCATTTATAATTGCCTCACTAGCTTTATCTGCTTGAAAAGTATTGTCTGAATTGGCTGGATCGATAAAAGAGGTTATTCTATCCCTTATATAGAAAAATCTTGGTACATAACTGATTAAAAATGAAAGAGTTAATATACTTAAAATTATAAAACTAGAGAAAAAATATATATTTATTCCCGACACAAATACTAGACACAACCATGTAATAATTAACAAAAAAGATTGCCCAATATCTGGTTGCATTACAAGAAATAATAAAATTGGAATAAGCACAGACAAGCTCAAAAAATAACTTATATATTTTGATTTAAAATTTTTTGCTCCCAATAAAATTGCAATTATCATGATTGCAAATGGTTTTAAAATTTCAATTGGTTGAAAACGTGGTAAAAATGGCAGGTCAAGCCATCTTTTAGAACCTTTAACCTCAATGCCAAGAAAAGGAACAAGTAATAAAGCCAAAAAGGACACAGCAAATAAAATCCAGGATATTTTTATCAAATTTTTATTATTGATTATGGAAAACGTGATAATAAAAATTATTCCTATAAAAATATATATAAGGTGTTTAAAGAAAAAATAATAGCTGTTAGTGTTTAATTTGTCAGAAGCTATTAGTGACGTTGAAGCAAGAGAAAAAAAAAGGCCTAAAATAAAAAGTAATGAAATTAATGTAAGTATTAATTTATCTATATTTTTCCACCAATAATATAAGTATTTGACTATAAAGTTTTCCTGTATCATATTTTCTTATTTAGAAACTTTTTTATTATTAAATTAAATTTTTTACCTCTTTCCTCAAAATTTCTATACACATCAAATGATGCTGCTGAGGGACTAAAAATCACATTAATTTTCTTTTTATTATTTATTTTTATGTCTTTAAAGATTTTTTGAATAGTTTTATTAAGATTGCTAAAAACTTGATACTTTAATTTTCTATTGAATATTTTGACAAAAAAATAATTATTTTTTCCACAAATATAAACATTGATATTTTTAAAAAATTTTTTTTCTAAATTAAATTTATCTTTTAGTTTAGGAATCCCACCAACTATCCAAAAAACATTGTCATAAGATTTAATGAGATCAATCGAAGATGAAAAACTGGTTGATTTAGAATCATTAATAATTCTTAGATTTCTACTATCGAATATAATTTGTTGTCTGAAATTAAGACCTTTAAATTTATTTATAGCAGAAATAACACTTTTGTTTTGAATTTTTAAGATTTCTGATAGCTTAAAAACAAAGTTTAAATTTCTTTGATTGTTTTTTGTTCTAAAATAAGGATTTTTAATTCCTCTAATTTTATTTGTTCTTTTTTTGCTATTTATTTTAAAATACTTTGATTTAATTTTATTTTTAACAACTTCTTTAATAATACGATTATCATTATCGATTAAGCCTATTCCTTCATTTTCTTGATTTTTTAAAATTTTCAACTTTACATTTATATATTTTTTTAAATTTCCATGTCTCTCAAGATGATCAGGGGATATATTAAGTAGGATACTATAATTACACTTAAAAAATTGACTGTAATCAAGTTGATAAGATGAAACCTCAACAATAAAAATTGTACTTTTTTTTATATTTTTTTCATCCAGGATAGGTTTTCCAAAATTTCCAACTAATCTGACATCTTTTTTATTTTTTAAAAGTATGTCGTAAATTAGTTTAGATGTAGTCGATTTTCCGTTAGTGCCTGTAATACCAATAATATTTCTTACAGAATACTCTAAATAAAATATATCTAAATCAGTAATAATTTTATCTTTATTTTTTTTTAAAAAATTTTTAAGACTGCACTTTAAAATATTTATGCCTGGACTGATGACAATAAAATCATATTTCTTCTTTTTGATTTCTGTATTTGAAAGTATATTATTAGCTCTAAAATTATCATCATATAAATCAACTTTGGAGTTTTTCAAAAACGATTTTGCAGATAAACCACTTTTTCCTAGACCATAAATGAGAATTTTTTTATTCTTAAAAAATTTATTTTTTTTTATTATCATCTAAGTTTCAACGTAGCCAAACCAATCATGCATAAAATTATTGAAATTATCCAAAATCTAATAACAATTGTTGACTCTGCCCAACCCTTTTTTTCGAAATGATGATGGATAGGTGCCATCATAAAAACCCTTTTACCAGTAAGTTTGTATGAAATAACTTGTATTATTACTGAGGTTGCTTCCAAAACAAAAAGGCCACAAGTAATAGCTAGTACGATTTCATGTTTGGTAATTATACCAATCCCACCTAGAGATCCACCTAGTGCTAGAGATCCAGTGTCACCCATAAATATTTTCGCTGGGGGAGCGTTAAACCACAAAAACCCAATACAAGAACCAATAATAGATCCACAAAAAACTGCGACTTCGCCTGTGCCTTCTATATAGGAAATTTGAAGATATTCAGAAAATACTAAATTACCAGTTACATAACTAATGAATCCAAAACAAGCAGAAACTAAAATCACTGGAACTGTAGCTAATCCGTCTAATCCGTCTGTTAAATTTACTGCATTTGAAGATCCAACAATAATAAAAATGGAGAAAGGTATAAAAAACAATCCCAGATTTATAAATAAATTTTTAAAGAATGGAAAATACAAATAATTTAGTTCTTCGTGACTACTGTACTTTAATAAAATTAATATTCCCAAAGTCGCAATAACAATTTGAAAAAAAAGTTTGAATTTTAGTGATAAACCTGAAGAATTTTTTCTCTTAATTTTTTTAAAATCATCTATTGCTCCTAATATACCTAAGCTTAAAACTATAAATATTAGAAAAAGAATATAAATATTATTTAAATCAGCCCATAAAAACACCCCTGAAAATAAACCTATCAAAATTAATACACCACCCATTGTTGGAGTATTTATTTTCTTAATCAAGTGATCTTTTGGTCCATCATCACGAATTGGATCAATAAATTTTTGGTTAGAAAAAAATTTAATAAACGGACCACCAATTAAAAAAACAACAAACATGGATGTAAATACTGCAAGGCCAGTTCTTACAGTTAAATATTTAAATACATTTAAAAAAGTATAAGTTTCGACAAAATCAAGGAGCAGTTTATAAAGCATAATTTTTTTGTTTTTTAAAATATTTTGGAATGTTATAAAGTTTGGTCGCATTTGAACCTTTAATTGCATAAACATCGGAATTCATGGAATCTTTTAAAATAAATTCAATAATCTCAGAATTTTTTTTGAAATAGTTACCTCGTTTATTTCTCAAAAGTTTATCGTAAGTATATTTCACGTTTTTACCTATAACGTGCACTAAATTTACTTTACTTTTGTTTATAGTAGTTGCTAATTTTTGATGAAGATTTTTGGAAAATTTTCCTAATTCAAGCATATCACTAATGATTAAATTTTTTTTTCCATTTGATTTAAATTGTTCAAGGTTCTCAATAGTTGATTTTATAGAAAGTGGATTTGAATTATAAGATTCATCAATTAAAGTAATTTTCTTTTTTTTAATTTTTAAATAAATTACATTACCACGTCCATCTTCAAAATTAAAGTTTCTAAAAATATTTTTATGTAGCTTCCATAATAGCCCAAGTTTATAGCTTACAGCAACATTCGCTAATAAGTTTTTAATGAAATTATTGTAAACATATAAAACCTTGAAATCCAAAACTTTAGACTCAACCTTAATTTTCAAAATGAAATAATTATTTTTTTTTATGATCTTTTGCAAAAAAACATCAGCATTTTTATTTTTCATACTAAACGAACAAATATTTAATTTTAGTTTTTTTGATATGTTCCTAAAAAAACTATAAAAATTATCATCTCTATTTGTGATTAAGCATCCATTTTTTTTTATGTTGTAAATTATTTCTGCTTTCGCTTTTGCGATCCCCTCAATGTCATTAAAATTTTTTGCATGTGCGTAAGTAATATTTGTTATTACACCTAAATCCGGTTTTATCAATTTTGTTAAACTATCTATTTCTCCTTTCTTATCCATACCAACTTCGAAAACACCAAAAGAGTCTTTGTTTTTCATATTAAATAAGCTTAAAGGCACTCCAATAAAATTATTGTAAGATTTTTCTGAACAACAAGTATCTCCAAATTTCTCAAGTGTGTTTGCCACCATTTCTTTCAATGAGGTTTTGCCACAACTACCTGTAATTGCAACAACCTTTGCTCCTGAACTAATCCTAACTTTTTCAGAGACTCTAGTAAATAATTCAAGCGGTTTTTCCTTTATAATTTGAGCATTTTTTGGGATCCTTTTATTAAACCGGTCAGTTAAGATCAGTGATGCTCCATTTCTAAAAGCATTATTTGAAAACATCCTGCCATGCAATTTTTTGCCCCTTAAGGCCAGAAAGACATCATCTTTTTTAATGTTACCTGAATTAATTTTACAATTTTTTATATTTATTTTTTTTTTTAATATTTAAATCAACAAAATCCCTAAAAATATTCAATTTTAAATTATTCGATAAATTGTTATTCTTAATTTTTCCATATTTAATTATTTTTTGAGTGTCCGAAAATTTGACTGACTTAACTCCAAAATCTTGAGTTTCTTCGTGACCTTTTCCAGCAACCAGTAAAATTTCAGAAGTTTCTAATTTTTTTATAGCTTGGGCAATTGCTTTTTCTCTTGAAGAGATTTCAAAATATGCTTTATTTTTTATTCCTTTTTTAATTTGGTTTCTGATAGTTTTGGGGTTTTCGAATCGTGGATTGTCATCAGTTATGTAGATTTTACCACAAAAGCGATCTACAATTTTACCCATTTTAAATCTTTTTTTTTTATCTCTATCTCCACCACATCCAAAAACAATAGATATTGTTTGGTAAGGAAACTGATCTTTTAAATTTTCAAGAGTTTTTTCTATTGCTTCTGGGGTATGAGCATAATCTAAAAAAACTATTGATTTATTTTTTAATTTAATAATTTTTTCTAATCTTCCCTTGGGTGGTTTTATATTGCTAATACAATCAATAATTTTACCAATTGGTAATTTTTTTGTTTCAGCAGCTAATATTGACATCATCAAATTTATTAGTTGAGTTTTACCAATTAAACTTGTTTTTGCATGGTAAATCTTTTTTTTATATTGAATGCTAAATTTTTGAACATCATTTTCAAAAGAATGACTTAATAATTTTAAATCACTTTTATCACCTTCACCAACTGTAATAATCTTGAATTTTTTTTTTAACGAAATTTTTTTCAAATCCTTAAGGTATTTAAAATCATCCTTTGTAATTATGGTTCCATATTTTACTAATAACTTCTTAAAAAGGTATAATTTTGATTCTAAGTAATTATTGTATGATTTATGATAGTCTAGGTGATCATGTGAGAGATTAGTAAAAATCGCTTTTTTAAAATAGTTTCCATTCAATCTATACTGATGTAGACCATGACTCGAGGCTTCAAGAATAACATTGTCAGTTTTATTTTTTTTTAAATAAGACAAATGCTTATTAAGTGAAACTGGTTCTAAAGTTGTATTTTTAGTAAAAATTTTTTTTTTGGTTGTTTTAATACCAAGGGTTCCAATTGACGCTGAATTTTTGTTATTTAATTGATGAATTTGAAAAAAATAGTCAGCAATTGATGATTTGCCATTTGTACCTGTAACTGCAATTAAGTTTTTAGGTTTATTACTATAAATTCTTGCCGCAGTTTCAGAAATTAATTTTCGAACATTGTTAGTTTTTATAAATAAAATTCCATTTTTTTTTAAAATTTTTTTACTTTGGGTAACTATTGTTTTTGCTCCGTTTTTAATTGCATCATTAATATAATTGTTCCCGTCAAACTTTTGTCCTTTAACCGCAAAAAAAATTGAATTTTTTTTACATTGTGAGCTATGAACTGCTAAATTTGAGAATTTATGATTTATAAATTTTTTATGAATTTTGTTAAAGTAATGATTTAAGAACATTTGTTATAAATGATCTAAGTATTTTGTGGCTAAAATGGGTCCAATATTTTCTATAATTTTGCCCGTAATTTCAACCGAGGTCCAACCAGCTGTGTTAAAAGGTGTGCCTTTAAGAGTACCCGGTTTATTTCTAAACTTATAAATATAGTCTTTAGAAGTCTTAGGAGCTTCTAAAAGAACAAGTAATACATACTTCGGTTTTGAACTCGGAAAAACAGAGACAAAAGTATTTATTTTTAAGTTTGAGTAATTCCCATCTAAAACTTGTTGAGCCGTGCCTGTCTTGCCCCCGACCTCGTAGCCCTCAACATCAGCTAAACCTGCTGTTCCATTCTCCGAAACGACCACCTCTCTAAGTATATTATTAATCTTTTTTGAAATTCCTTTTTTAAGAATTCTTTTTTTTGGAAACTTATTATCCTTTATTTTTAACGCTAATTTTGGACTAACATCATAGCCACCATTTGAAATAATTGAGTAAGCTTTTGCAAGCTGTAGAGGAGTAGTAGTAATACCGTGCCCGAAAGCGACTGTAGCTAGTTTACATTTTCCCCAATCCAACTCAAGTGGTGCTCCAACTTCCTCTAAGTCAAATTCTATTTTATCAAGTAAACCCAATTCTTTTAGAAAAAGTTCATGTTTTTTAATCCCAATTTTTTGAGCAATTCTAATAGATCCAATATTTCCAGATCTTACTAAAATATCTGTTGTAGTTAAATTTGACGGAATTTTTTCATCATATTCCCTTATAGGTCTACCACCACAAAAAATTTTCTTTTCTAAATTAATAAATTTTGTGTCTGTGTCCACAACACCAGCATTTAAAGCTGATGCAATAGTAATTGTTTTAAATACGGAACCTAACTCATATATACCTTTTGTTGAACGATTTATGAAAACTTTTTCCTTTAAATTTGCTCTTTTATTAATATCGTAATCTGGCAATGATATCATTGATAGAATTTCTCCGGAGTCTACATCCATGAGAATAGATGAACTTCCAACGTTTTTGAAAAAATGAGAAGCTTTTATAAGTTCATTTCTAATTAAATATTGTAAATTAGTATCCACTGATAGTTTAAGTGGTTTTTTTAATGTTTTTAGTTCCTCATCATAAAATTTTTCAATTCCAGAAATACCGATGTTGTCGCTATCAATTTGACCAATTATATGGCTAAATAATTCTTTTTGTGGGTAAATTCTTGTAATTTTTTTTTCAAAAGAAATAGATTTATCTCCAATTTTTCTAACTTTTTCAAAATTTTCATTACTAATTTTTTTTTCAAAATAAAAGGAATTTCCTCGATTTATTTTTTTTTCAACTAATACATAATCTTTATTCGGGAAAATTAATTTTAAGTTTATTATTAACTTTTTTTTGTCTTTAAGTAAACTTGGATTTATTCTGACATTGATAACAGGGACCGTTTTAGCAATCAGAATTCCATTTCTATCGATTATGTCTGCTCTGTAATTTTCGTTTTTCAAAATAGTATTTTGAGCTTGTGACACCTTCATGCCCGCAAAAAAAATTAATTTCAAAGAATAGAGAGACATAACAAATACAAGTAAAAAGAATAGTAAAGCTAAACGATTATGAATTATAGATGTATTTGAGTAATTTTGTTTGAAATCAAATAATCTATCATTCTCTTCTATAAAAATCTTTTTTGATTTATTGATCATTATTTTTGAAAAGGTTATCTTTTATGTTTGAAATTTTATTCAATTTATTTAATTCTATTTTTTTAAGTTCGTTCTTAAAATATGTTTCATTAAAATCTGATAATTTTTGAGGTGAAGATAAAAAATCATATTCTAACTTTAAGAGTTGTCTTTTGTTTTCTAATAATCTTATATTTTCCTCAATATCATGAATCTTTGTTTCTAACTGTTTTGATGAGTTTTTTGTTACTGAGGTGAAAATAATAAGTAAACCTATACAAATAACAAATAAAATTTTTTTCATAGTTCTCTAGAATATTTCTCAACATCTAAAAGATATTGAAATTTTTGTTTTAAGTTTGTTTTAACTTCTGTCTCATTTTCAACTTTAACAGCAATTCTAAGTTTAGAAGATCTTGATGCTGGATTTTTTATGATTTCATAATTTGAAGGTATTATAGGTTTTTTATTTACTAATTTTAAAATTTTTTTTTTATTTTTTAAAATCGGTGAGTATCTTGACACTCCTTCCTTTTTTGATAGTTCGTTGAAAAAATACTTAACAATTTTATCTTCAATTGAGTTAAAGGTTACTATCGCTATGAATCCATTTTTTTTAACTATGTTAGTTGATTTTGTTAATCCATTAATCAACTCACTAATCTCGTTATTTACAAAAATCCTAAGTGATTGAAAAATTTTTGTTGCTGGGTGTAATCTACCTTTAAAAATTTTAATGCTTTTTATTATATTAACTAAATCTTGTGTTTGAATAATTTTATTATTTCTCTCTCTCACTATAGTGTTAGCTATTTTTTTACTAAATTTTTCCTCACCAAATAATTTAAATATTCTCTCTAATTTTTCACTGGATAGTTTATTAATTACATCTTGCGCAGAAAAAGTATTTCTTCCCATTTGCATATTAAGTCTGCCAGTATCATTAAAAGATAGTCCCTTTTTATGATCTTTAATTTGTGAAAATGAAAATCCTAAATCAAATAAAAAACCCACAATTTCCTTATTTGTCAAATTTATTTTATCAATCTCGCTAAACCTCAAATTAAAAAAAGAAAATCTTTTTTTAAATTTTTCCTTAATTCTCTTGGAAAAAAACTCTGCATCAGGATCTCTATCAATGCCAATCATTTCTATTTTGGGATTTTTAAGAAATGCTTCTGAATATCCTCCGTGTCCAAAAGTACAATCAATGAGCGTACCACCATTAAGAGGGGGAACTTTACTGATTATTTTATCAAGTAATACCGGATAATGATTTAATTGATCCGATGTAATGGTGGTGCTCATTTATTTTTTTGAAGAGCATTAATTTTTCTGTCTTCTCAAAAATGCTGGAATTTCTAATTCATCATCATCTTGATCTTCTTGTTTAAATTCTTCTGAAAACTTTTCTGTTTCATTAGTTTCAATATTGTTAGAGTTATTGTCATCAAACAACTCTAAAGTTTCTTCGCCAATGTCGAAATTCTCTAGACCATTTGAGTCCTTCTTGCCCTCATCGAGCAAGTTTTCATCGTTTCTACCCTCTATTTTTTGATTATTAACAATTTCCTCATTGTACAAATTGTTCAAGCTTTCAAGTTCACTCTCATTTTCAGAGCTACTTGATGTGACAACCTCATTATCAATTTTTAATGCATTAGCACCTTCCATAGTTGGTGTGCCTTGCATTGTTGTTGATAATTTGAATTGACTTGAATTATTGATGTTTGAAAAATCAGAATAGCCTGGGTTTCTATTATGAATTCTATGGACCATATTAATTACAGATTTTGACTCTGGTTGTTGTCCATCAAGTGCTGTAGCTACAATTGATACACGAATTTTTCCCTCTAGTGCAGGATCTATAATTGATCCATTTATTATTTCAGCAGATGTATCAACTTCATTCCTAATTCTGTTTACAATTTCGTCAACCTCGAAAAGAGTAAGGTCGTCACCACCAGTAATATTTATAAGCAATCCTTTAGCCCCTCTTAGTGAATAGTCATCAATTAAAGGATTATTGAGTGCCAACTCAGTAGCTTTTGAGGCTCTTCCTTCACCTTCCGCTTCGCCTGTTCCCATCATTGCTTTACCCATAGAGCTCATAACAGTTTCAACATCTGCAAAATCTAAATTCACTAAACCCTCTTTAACCATTAAATCAGTGATACTTTGAACTCCGTGTCTTAAAACGCTATTCGAAAGTTTGAAAGACTCTTTATAAGTAGTTTTTTCATTTGCAATTTTAAATAAATTTTGATTTGGTATAACGATGATTGTATCAACGTGCTTTCTAAGCTCATCTAGGCCTTGTTGACCTCTTCTCATTCTTGAAGGAGCCTCGTATAAAAATGGAAGTGTGACAACACCAACCGTTAAAATGTTCAATTCCTTCGCTGCTCTAGCAATCACATGTGCTGCACCTGTTCCTGTCCCACCACCCATTCCGGCAGTAATAAAAACCATGTTAGCACCTTTTAATAAATCAATTATTTCATTTAAAGACTCATCGGCTGCAGCTTGTCCTATCTCAAATTTTGCACCAGCACCTAATCCTTTAGTTAAATTCAAACCAATTTGTACTTTTGCTTTAGCTTTGCTCGCTTTGAGATCTTGTGCATCAGTATTTACTGCAACGAATTCTACACCATCTAAACCAGAGTCAATCATTTCGTTCACAGCATTACCACCTGCTCCCCCAACTCCGATTACAAGTATTCTTGGTTTTAATTCCTTTATATCTGGTGCTCTAAAGTTTATTGTCATGTTTCCCTCACCTTTTATTTGTTAAGTTTTTGCTCCCATTTAAGACTTGATCTATAAAGATTTGATTTTCTCTTAGCTTGTGCCCTAAATTTTTCAAAATTTGTCGGCTCCCAAATTTGGAAAGTCTTTCCAAGTCCAACAAAAAGCATGCTTGATTTGATTTTTGCATGCCTAAGAAGTTTTGTAGTTAGTAAAATTCTTCCTTCACTGTCAAACTGCAAATTGATACTTTCAGATAAAATCGAGGTTGCAAAATAGTCTTTCTTATCCTCAAATGGATTTAATTCATCAATGGAATTAGTAATTTTTTCAATTCTATCCTGTGGCCATGCTTCGATAGCATTGTTATTAAAAGAGGGGTAACAAATAACACCATTGTAACCCATATTTGAGAGATGTGATCTAAACGATGCAGGCACAGACACCCTCCCTTTTTTGTCTAGTTTGTTTTCGTAAGTAGATAAAAACATAATACATAATTAAAAAACCATATTTGGGTTTTTATGGGATATTATGGGTTTTCAACCTCTGCGTCAATAACTATTTTAAAAGCGCATTAATGTTGAATTTAGGCACTTTTGAAGTTTTGGTGGTTTTTAGGTTTGATAATTTGCCAGACAAACTATAAGCCGGGTTTTGTCATTTAAACATATCATTTATCTAGTCCTAAAATCGCTTTTAGGATCAAGCAACCAACCCAGATGACTAGCTGAGAACTGCTTTTTGTTTGCACATTGTCATCTCTATTTGGTCTTGCTCTCAGTGGGGTTTACCGTGCGTTTATTGTTACCAATAAACCGGTGTGCTCTTACCACACCTTTTCACCCTTGCCTTGTTGAGGCGGTTTATTTTCTGTGGCACTGTCCCTAGGGTCGC
>MDTA01098312.1_pt1 | contig 31764 bp, 53 predicted proteins | sample 811151 | NCBI WGS metagenome assembly MDTA01 (sample SAMN05326648, study PRJNA326480) | marine metagenome | isolation source: seawater | place: Indian Ocean: South | collected 2010
CCACTCTGGATGCTTGGGATGCTTCCTCACAAATATATTTACAATTCACTTGACGAAGTCGTCGAAATGTTGTATGCTATAGATAATGAAATTAAACCAATAGACTCCGATAGATGGAGATTACTAAGAAAGGAATACAGATAATGTTTTTTGACCCAATTACAGTTATAGTTTGCTCGATTATTTGCGGGGGATTGCTTATTGCGCAAGGCGGGGAAATTAGAAAATTCTAGTTTTAAATTTAATATATAATACATCATGAGTGATACAAAAGCTAATAAAGAATGGAGCAACCGTGAACTCGGCGCCCTTTGGTTAAACGTCAACCAGAAGACTAACGAAAAGTATCTTACTGGTCATATTAATAATGAAAAAATTATTATGTTCAAGAATAAGTTCAAAGAAGACAACCCAAAGGCTCCTGACTTCAGAATCTACAAACAAAAAGACCAAGGAGAAAAGGCTGACCCTACTCCCGAGCAAGAAGAGCAAGAAGACGATCTAATCTAATGAATACTAAGTACGGCTTAATTTGCGTATCTAAGATACTTAAAGAAGAAGATCAATCAAATTCTTTTGTTGGGCTTAATAGAAAAGCTTATAACGAGCTTTCTTCCGAGCAGGGCGATGAATCCGCCCTTAATAAACTAAAAGAAGAGATTCTTCACAATTTACGTCTTACAGTAAAGATTATAGATTTCTGCAGGGCTAGCGGTATTGATCATTACAGGTTAAATACTTCTATTTTTGGTTTAATATCTGACCCTAGTTTTGGTATTAACTTTAATGACCTGCCAGATAACAATGAACTAATGAGCGTTATCAGGGAAATTGGTAGGACCTCAATCACCAAGGGAGTATCTCTATCAATACAGCCTGATAAATTTTGTAAGTTGATTGACGAAGACGAGGATGTAGTTGAAAAGTCCATTAAAGAAATCGATTTCTATTCTTGGTTTCTAGATAGCATTGGCATGCCTGAAAATTTATCTGCTCCAGTTAGCCTGCACCTAAATTCTCAACCTAATAAAGAAGATCATGATGCCTATTGCGACTTTGCAGATAGGTTTTATGAGAACTTTAAAAGGCTTTCTCCCTCTTCTCAAAAAAGGCTTGTATTAAAGAATGCTGATGGAGGCTCTTGGTCCGCTTTTAATTTATTTAAGTACCTCCATGTTTACTGTTACGAAGAGCATGATTTTGGTTTCCCGCTTGCTTATAATAATTTATTTGACGAACTCAATCCATCAAAGATTGATAACTCTATCGTTGAGCAACAAATCAATATAGGAGCTTTTCATGAAACTTGGTCTGGAGTTGTTCCTGTTTTTACTTGGACCGAGTCTGAGAGCCCCGAGAAACGCAGGGCTTACGCTAAAGAGCTTTCCCGTCCAGTCCCTGACTTTGGATACCAAATTAAATGGGAAATTGATGTTACAGACAAAGACATTGCAATACTTAAATTGTTTGACGAAGATGAGGCTAGTAGAATTTCTGAAGAAGCTTTGAGAAAAATTACTAGAGGTAGGTACGAAAAAGTTACAAACAACTACAATGCTTTATATGAGGCCGCTAGACAGACTAAGATAGTTCCCCAATCTGGGGGCGGAGAAATTATTGATGGTCAGTAGCCTTTTTTCGTGTAATTATACTAGGTCTTTGAAATTTTATGGGGGTGTTTTGGATTCGACTAGTGTTGGATTCTTTCACTGCAAGCAGGAGTGCGTCTGGCTCCTCAAAAAGGCGCAATTTGTACATGGCAACAAGTCACGTATCAAAGCTTTCGGCTTCAAGAGCCCTAAGCTTGCCCTAGCAGCTTAACCTGCTACCTCTTACTACTTGACGCAGATAAGGTAGATAAGGGGTCATCAATCTGCAAAACAGAAAAGGTTTACCTATTAATAAACTGCAAATAATTGTAATAGGGAGTTCGATGTTAGTATCAACAACTTTAAAAGAAACTAACTAAGCTTGTAGACGTGATTGCTTGAAGGCGATCAGGACGCGGGTTCGACTCCCGCCACCTCCACCATTTTAACAAAAAAAGTGTAATACTATATATGAAACTTATATTTTTATCCCTTCTTGCCACTGCTTCCTGCTTTGGCTCGACTCTTTATTTCAAGAGCGGGGAATCCTTGGAGGCTAAAATACTTGATGCCAATGAGACCCATGTCAGGATAGCTAGAAGTGAAGACCTTCAGCAATTTAGATTCAAGATTGATGCTCTGACGATTGACACACAAAAGCAGATTGAGCTGTATCATTCCAAAGATCGCTATAGTTCAATTCCTCCATCAAAGACTCCACTAGACCAAAGGGCTTTAAACAATTATTCCAGCTATATAGATCAACTAATAGAGGATAACTTGAGATCAAAGCGGCTTTTTAAGACCAAGCCAATAGATGATTATGCATATGTAAGAAGGCTCTACCTTACTGTCATAGGCAGAATCCCCACACAAAAAGAACTTTTAGACTTTGTAAATGATAGATCTCCTAATAAAAAAGATAATTTAATTCAAAATTTATTAAATTCTCCAGGGTATGTAAACCATCAAATGAATTGGTGGAGTGACATGCTAAGAGTCAAAGACAGGATAAGCGGTGCGAATATTAATGTCGGATCCGTGTACAGAAAGTGGTTGAGAGATTCAATTCAATCAAAAAAACCCTATGACCAAATGGTTAAAGAGCTTATCAGTAGCAGCGGGAGACTACTTGATGGAGGTGAGGCAATTAGTTACTACCTCAGAGACAGAGGGATGCAGGAAGATAATCTGTCTCATACGGTTAGAATTTTCTTAGGCACTCGATTAGAGTGTGCCATGTGCCACAATCATCCCTTTGATAAATGGACACAAAAACAATTTTACGAAATGACCGCTTTCACTTCCGGCATAGGAAATGTTAGACTTAGAGATCAAGGAAAATCCATAGGTGAACTTAGCAGGGCCATCAATGCAGATGGCGATGACAATGCAGGTCTATTTAATAACTGGAGAAACCAAGTAAGAGACTCTATTCAGTCCGGAATTGAGAACAACGGTACAGGTTCCATAAAGCTACCTAAAGATTTTGCAGAGGATGACGGAGATCCAGGTGATACAGTTATAGCTAAAGCAATATTCACCCCGAAACCCACTGAAAAAGTTCAAGGCAATAGCAGAACTATATTTGGAGACTGGCTTACAAGCAAAGACAACCCAAGGTTTACAACCATGATTGCCAATAGAGTATGGAAGAGAATTTTCGGGGCAGGTTTAATAGAGCCTATAGATACTATGATGGATGATACAGTAGCAAACAATCAAAAACTAATGAAATATTTAGAAAGATTACTTGTTTCTGTTAATTACGACTTGAGAGAGTATGAAAGGATACTTTTAAATACTAAGCTATTTCAACGAGCATCCAAGAAAGATGACTATAAGTCGCTAGAAGAGTATAATTTTGAAGGCCCTATCATGAGGAGGATGACGGGTGAGCAGCTTTGGGACTCACTAGTTACTTTGGTATATAATAATATAGATGATAGTGATAGAATTTATCTTTATAATCAACAAGACTACACCCCTATTTATGAAAGATATAAGGACATGTCTGGTGAAGAAATCTATGCAGACTTTAAAAAACTTGCCGAAGAAAACCCCGGGGAAAGAAACTTTCTCAAGGTTCTTGGCTCAAGTTCCTACGGCGAGCAAAAGAATAAAAAGTTCAAGGATCGCCATTTGGTACGCAGCAGCTACCTTCAGTATCCTGCCCCTGGAGGTCACCTTATACGTCAATTTGGTGGTAGCGATAAAGAGCAAATAGATAATAGCAATTCGGAGCCAAACACAACTCAAGTTCTTAATTTATTAAATGGTTTCGTGGAGACTAATATTTTAAACAAAAAAGATGCAGACTTTATTAAATTAATAGAAGGAGAGAAGAGTAAACAAAATCAAGTAGAGAATGCATTTTTATCAATTTTATCAAGGAAACCAAAGTCAAATGAATCTAATATCTTAAAAGATTTCGTTGATGAAAAAGATGGATTCAAGCATGTCTCTTGGATCTTGCTTAACACACATGAGTTTATATTTATTAAATAGAAAGACTAATTATGAAAATGACAGATGAACTATCTCGTAGAGATTTTGCAAAACAAATCGCCAAAAGTTACCTTGGGGTCAGCGCTTTAATATATGCCTCTGATCTTGAAGCCAAAATTGCTAGAGTCCCCACGGCTCGCCATGTTATCTTCCTTAATATGAGGGGAGGAATGACTCATATCGACACCTTTGACCCAAAGCCAGACAACAAAGATGTAATGGGCGAGACTACCGCCATCAACACCTCTGCTGACGGAATCCAGATCGGTCACTGGCTACCAAAGACATCCAAGCAGATGCACCTTGCCTCTCTTGTTCGATCAATAAACAGCAACCAAGGAGCCCATGAGCAAGCTAATTACCTGCTACATACTAGCTACCAAAAACGAGGAACAATTATTCACCCAAGTATGGGTAGCTGGGTTAGTAAACTTTGCGGAAAGCTAAACGACACATTGCCAGACAATGTCAAGATTAATGGCGGAAGCGGCATCATAGGTGCTGGATATTTCGAGAGCAAGCATGGGCCACTTCCGCTTGGCAACCCAAATGCTGGCATACAAAACGTTAAGAAATCTGGCTATGTCGAAAATAGCATGTACAATCAACGCTTAGATGCCTCACGTTTATTAAATAAAGATTTTAATAATGAATTCCCTCAAAAGCAAGTTCGTGCATACAGTGATCTATACGATAATGCAATTAGCTTAATGAAGAGCAGGGACCTTGAGGCATTTGACCTAACAAAGGAGCCCGAAGGGCTTAGGGATAAGTATGGTAGAGATAATTTCGGACAAGGATGTTTATTAGCACGAAGACTGATAGAAAGCAAAGTTAGATTTGTTGAAGTTTCTTACGGTGGATGGGATATGCATAACGATGTCTTTGGAAACATGGAAACCAGAGGGGAAGTGCTTGACTCAGGCTTAAGTTCATTACTCGAAGACTTAAGTGTCAGGGGTCTGCTTTCAGACACCATGGTTGTTGTCGCAAGTGAGTTTGGCAGGACACCAGAAGTTAAGGCTGGCAGGGTTGGCAGAGACCATCACCCTTCTGCATTTAGTGTTCTTTTTGCTGGTGGAGGAGTCAAGGGTGGCTATGTTCACGGAAAATCAGACGAAAGGGCTCATTATGTAGAAGAGAACGGGGTAGATGTTCCCTCTATTAATGCAACCATTGCTTATGCCATGGGTTTGAGTATCGAAAAGATCACATACTCTCCGAGCGGCAGACCCTTTAAGGTCTCCAACGGTGAGCCACCTATTTTTGATATTCTTGCTTAAATTTGGATACTGTCATCCAAATCCTTCTGTCATACCAATACATCACTCTGGTATTTTTATATAGCATTAGGTATATCCACCCATTGTGCTCTGTGTATAAGAATTTCCTTTCTTTGCCCAGTGTCCAAACCCACCCAAAATCCTCAAGGTACAGCCATATATCTTCTTGACTGAATGCTTGATGTGTCGTTGAGTAACTCCAGCCGTGCAGGATATTCTCTTGTCTCCACATGTAGTCATTATATATGTTTACATGTTCGTCTGCTTGCTCTCTTATTATTTTATGCTGAGGTACTTCCTTCCTTTTCTCGACCTTTACTTCGGGTTTCTTTGTCAGCTCCATTATTTTCATTGTTTTTAATGTAGCTTCCCTCCATCCATGGCACATTACCATATGCCTTCCTATATCCAAAGGCTCCCCAGTGTCTACCGTCTTGCAGTAGGCACATCCACATAGGAAATCTTTTATCTGTATAACCGTTCCTGCTTCTAGTTTAATAATTAACAATAAAAATGTTAAATATAAAAAAGCCTTCACTTATATTATTACACTGAGTACAAGGGCTATTCCTATTAGTGTTATTATTTGTTTTACTGTAACGTGGTGTATCATTAAATTATTCGGGCCTTTTACCTAAAGGTTTTCCGTCTTGCCCAATTTGCCCTTCTCTTATTTTAGTGGCAGAAACTTCTTGCAGCTCTTTACTTAGTTCTAGTTGTTCAATATTATAGCCGACACCTCTTCCATAAAATACATCAGTTATGTTGGGTAGCTCTACTACTTTTATTTTATTGCCGAATTCCGGGCAAGCGGCATGAATTTCTTCCTTTACTTTCTCAAAATCATATGGATTTGAATCATCAATTCCACCAACATCCCTCAGTGCTATGCAGCATTGCCCAGATCTTTTTATTGCTTCGGCAACCAATGTTTTGTGACCTATATGAAAGGGCTGATACCTACCTATGAGTAATGCCGTTGGAGCCTTATTATCCCAAGCTTCTGTTTCATTCAATTTATCAATAACTAGCTCGAGCCATTCTTCTGGAGTCCCATCTTTCAGTTTTATGTCGTAATTTTCGGGTTCCTCAAACATTTTATTAGTATCCTCGTACCTTCCCTCTTCTATTCTGTTTACCCAAACTATAAAATCAGCATTAAATGCCTGTCTAGTTTCTTCTGTCGGGCACACGAAGTCAGCCACAGCATACCCTCCATTCATTGATGCCCACTTGCACAATTTACCCATTCTTTTTGCATGACTTATTCTATCTTCTTGACTGAACCCAAGCTCTGAATATATATCTTGCCTTACTGCATCTGCATTAAACCAAGCGGCACTTAATCTTTTTACTAACTTTTCCGCCAAAGTAGTCTTTCCACTTCCAGGCAAACCCATTATAAGTATCTTTCTCTTCATGCTTATAATTACATTTTTTTTGACCAAAGGGAACTTTTTTGCTTGACTTTTCTTTATGGATCCAGTATTATATAGCCCATATGATTAAGCACACCAGAAGAAACCTTAAGAAAGATTCTGAATCCTTTTTCGTGGTAACACGAGATGGTCGAAGGGTCGAAGAGGATAATTATAAATCAAAAGATGATGCCGAAATTAGGGCAGAAAAACTTATTGCTATGATTAAGAAATATAGCCCCCATGAGACACAATCTGTCTGCATAGTGCATACTTCTGAACCAAAAAGGATTAGATAATGAAAACTCATGTGATAAATTATGTTTGTAATAAATTTTTTCCATGGATTATTTTGCTATTTGCATTGTTCTGGAACTCAGGGGTCAATCCTCTTAATGCTGTATTAGTTCTAGGGTGTTGCTTTTTTATAGATAAGTTTTCATTTAAAACTGGATACAGTGTGGCATATTGTGAAGCTAATAATATTAACCTAGATGTAGATGATTAAGATATTAAAATCATTAAAAAATAAGATTTTTTCAGAGAAATATTACATTGTGTACAAAAATTCTGATAATAAAATAAAGACATACCTCATAGGTAACATTAATCTTTATAAATCCTTCGGAAACAAGAAGGAGGACAGAGATAATGCGGGATTCAAGGCTTACTGCTTTGCAAGAAAGCAAGCTAGATCCTTCAGGCATGACAGGATTATTTCTCTCACAAAAAAGTGAACTTTGAATTTCGCACTAGAAATTTTCCTTTCTGGGTGTATAATATATTTAAGCTATTTATTATATTCTCAAAAACAGAAGCAATCTAACGCCGATTCTTTAAATAGAGAAAATTCACTATTAAAAGATCAACTAACCAAAATAGAATCAGAATTCACCTCCAGGGAGCTTACCCTAACTAAAACCATAGAAAAACTTCAATTCTCTCTTGCAAATGAGCAAGAATTTTTAAGAGAAAGAAAATTAGAGCTGGATTCAAAAGAGAAAAAACTTTTATCAGACATACTTGACCTAGAGACTAAGCTCATAAAAGAGACTGAAGACAGAAAGAAAGTTGTCTCACAAAAGAAGAGTAGCGAGGTTCGTCTTGGCAATATAGCCGAAACACTTGCTACATTCTTAGATCAGTTTGAGTTTGACCCCGAAAATTGCACATTCTTAGGCAAGCCTGTTGATTACATTTCGTTTGGTGACGAAGAGATCACGATCATAGAGGTTAAAAGAGGGAAAAGCCAACTGAATTCAAGGCAAAGGCAAATCAGGAATCAAATTAGAGATGGCTTAGTTAGTTGGAAAGAGATCAGGATTGAATAAATTTTATTAACAATAAATATTATGAATACTAAAATCGTATCATTACTTACCGCCTTCGGGCTTTGTATTAACGCCGCATTTGCGGGAAACTCCGTAAGGGTTGGATATGCATCTGACTACTTCTATCGAGGGGCTCAAAAGGCCGAGGAATCTCTCCAAGCATCCTTGATGTTGGGTCATTCTCTTGGTTCCCTAGAAGGTAGCTTGCATATTTGCTCGAATCAAGCCGTTGACACCGGAAATGACAGCTACCACATGGGGGCAGGGGTTGGCACCTCTTTCCTCGACGGATTGCTTTCTGCATATGCCGGAATCAATCACTTTGAAGATGTCCCCGGAAATTCTCTTGCTGAAGCTGAGGTCCGCGTGTCTGTCGACGCCTTGCTTTCCCCTTCTGTCACTCTATTTAGAGATCTTGATGAGTCCCTTTATACTTATGAGCTAGGCTTATCTCATGTTCTTGAGACTAAGGTTGCGGATCTTTCTGTGAGTGCTTCTTACGGCAATACGGAAACCTCCTCCTCTAGTGATACGGATTACTATGGCTTAGGAGTTTCCGCAAGCAAGAGTTTGTCTGACACGGCATCTCTTGGCGGCTCCGTTGACTATGTAGATGCTGACAATATTGACAACGAGTTTGTCTTTGGCGTTGGATTGACATTTAATTTCTAATTAACCCTAAATAATATTATCATGAAAGACACACTAGATAAAGTTAGAGGCTATGCTGGAGCCATTACCAGCGTTCTGCTTTCCGTTATCGGATTGCTTGTTATTGCTCAAGTCGTATTCGGAGAAGGATCTCTGAATGTCATCGGGAACCTTCAAGGCATTGTGAATGGCTTTGTAGGGGAAGGTGCTAGCCTTGCAGGGGTTATCACCCTCTTGATCATCGTTGGATTATTGTCTAAGAATGATTCTACTAAGTAAGTAGTTTTTTCTTGACTTTTCCTAAAGGAGCGGGTATAATTTACCCGCTCCTTTTTTATATACAAACATGAAATTTAAAGTTTTATCTCTTTTTTCCAATGTAGGTTTTGGCGAATATTATTTTGACCAACTACCACTAGATGTTGTTGTTGCTAATGAATTACTAGAGGATCGTGCTGATTTCTACAATGTCCTACATCCAAACACTAAGATGATACAAGGGGATATCACTGATCAATCAGTAAGGTCTGACATTATCTCATCTTGTAGCGAGCATGGCCCAATTGATGTCGTCATGGCGACTCCCCCATGTCAAGGAATGAGCTTAGCAAATGCCACCAAAGACTCTGATGACCCTAGGAATACCTTAATAGTTCATGCAATTGATATCTTTAAAGATGTTGGGGCAAAATATATGCTCATCGAGAATGTCCCCAACATGCCCGACACATACATTTATCACAAAGATTATGGTCGTATAAAAATTTCAGATTTTATAAAAAAATCCTTGCCTTTTGGGTCGCATTATGAATCAGAAGTTCTCAACGGAAAGTATTTTGGGACAGCTCAAGAAAGAAAAAGATCTATTACTTTAATTTCAACATCTTTAAACCAATGGATGCATCCAGCAGAAAGCGAAACCTTGATTACTTTGAGTGATGTTATTTCAAATGAAGATGAGTTCCCTAGCCTCGACTCGGGAGCTTCAGGTATACCTTGGCATTTTTTATCCAAGCAAAACCCTGATCATATTGACTGGATGAGGTATACCCCCACAGGTAAGAGTGCATACTTTAATGAGCTAGACCACTACCCCTGTCAAATAATTGAAAATCAAGCTGGTAGTGGCTCTTCGATTACAGAGTACATTAAAAAGACTAATGGAGAAAATGGCTGGCACACTAATCCTCCATCTTTAATTGATCCTTCCGGTAATTGCGAAATAATCGAAAGTCCTCAAGAGGAGACGATTAATGATAAAGATGTCCTCTCGATTGACATACCAGAAGGATATAAATTGAAGCGAGAAATTTATGGTTTTACTACTGCCTATAAAAGAATGGATTGGAATAAGCCAGCCCCTACAGTCACCATGACCAACGGATCTATCTCAAGTCAGAATAATGTACACCCAGGTAGACCCAACAATGACGAGGAGGCACATATTCTGAGGCTAGGGTTCTATCTATCAGAGAGGTGCTTGCGGTTTGCGGCTTGCCAGTTAGCATGCTTGATGTCTTTTGCGAGGAAGCCAAGCCTGATGTTAAATATAAATATACTCGTGACGGCTTAGGCTATAAATACCACCCTTCTTTTATTAGAAAAATTTTGGGCGAGATGTTTCTCCCTAATATGGCTCTAAATATCATGAAGGAACTACCCCTTCTTGTTGATGATGGGCCCGTAGCTCAGCGGTTAGAGCAGGGGACTCATAATCCCTTGGTCCTCGGTTCGAATCCGAGCGGGCCCACCAATTTTGATGACCTAACTATAAAAGATATAAAAGTAAAGCTAGAAGAATATGAGCTAAAGATTGCAGATCTAGAGAATAAATTAAGTAGATATGAGATACCAGATCCAGATTTTATAGCATTTTGGGAATCAGATGATTAAAGTAGAAGAGCATGAATTAAAGTCGAAGCTAGGAGATCTATTTAATAACAGATCCTCCGAAGGGATAACAAAGAGGGATGAGTTAAAAAAATTTAAATCAGTCTGGAATTTGATTGATAATTTTGACCCAGATAATTCTTTTGATATCCCCATGGATCAGCAATTAATAAGATTTTTATCAATGGACGGAGATTGTAGGCATTATAAATATATACTGGCATGCATCTTTTTTAATTGCCACACGGATTCGTCAATATCTTATATTGAAATGTCGGTAGGTAAAAACACAAACCTACAAGGCAGAACACCAACAGAATTTGCTTTTGATTTAGTTTGCGGCTGGATTTTTGAATTATTTTTATTTAATAATTTTGGAGTTCGAAAATCTGGATGCGATGCAGATCATATTTTACAAAAAGGAAAAAGCATAAACTCAGGTGCCGATTTTGTTTTAGGCAATCAATCAATCGAGCTTTCTGCAGATAATTACGGTGTATCTTGCGAGAGAGATCATCTTCACCTTAGATATAATAAATGGGATAAAATTTTATCAGAAGAGATGTATCTTTTTGTTTTATGCCCCAATCATTTAAAATATTATTTATATCACACACATTATTTAAATGAGCATCTAAACATTGAATGGTTAGATCGCATCCCTGCTTTTAGCAAGAAGAAACCTGTCCCAGGAAATAAACTTTCAGGCTGGAAAAATTTAAAAGTATTTGATTTAAATCACTCAAATCTTCGGAAACATTTTAATTATATTGAGCATGGAGCCATTGAATAACCAAAAAATTTTCCGAACAGGGTCTGGAATTATAGTGGACTATATATTATATTAATTATGAATAAGAATAAAGTTTATTTTAACAAAAAACTTCTTTACAAAGAATATAATCAAGTAATATTAGATAATGGAGGCAAGACCCTTAGTCAAGTTGAATTGAATGATATGGGTAGGGGTGATATAGCTATTGCCTTTTCAAGACTTGGCATACTTAAGAAAAAAGTAGAAGAAGACTTAGGATACACCGCTTGTATAGATAGACTAAAAGGTTATTCCTTTTACTCCAAGAAAGAAACTAAAAATATCGTGCTTAATCTTTATGAAAAATTAGGGAAAGGTAATCCTGTTAATTTTCAGTCTAAAAAATCCAAAGCATATTTTAAAAAAGAAAAAATAAGTCTTTGTATCCTACATTTTTCAATAAAAAAATGGTTTAAGTCTAAAAAAGAAATGGATATTTGCTTAGGGTTTGAGACTCTTCAGAAAAGCTGGGGGAACGAATCATCAGTAATAAAAGAGTACGATAAAGAGTGTAGAAAAAATGGCGATATCGCCCTTACTTTTAAATTTTTATCAGAAATTGGTAGATCTGATATAGTACATTCTTTCAGAAGGTATTCAATCGACAAGCGCGAGGTTGATATAAGTTTGGGCTTCGAACCTTTGTCGAATGAAATTTTAACTAAAGACGAGGTTGCGATTAAATTCAAAGACCTTTGCGATAAACATAATTCAGGTAAACCTTTAAGCCACAAAAAACTAAAAGAGATTGGTTATGGTTATCTTGACTCTCGAATTCAAAAATATTTTAAATCTAGATTTTAATTATATGATTTTTTAAATATGGAAAGTCCCAGGCAAGATTACAGTGGCTGGTCCTTTGACGATTACCTTAATGACTATCGAGCTACTTGTGCAGATCAAGGCGGTCTGCCAGTAGGCCAAAGAGATTTGTATCTCCTTGGCAAAACTTACCTAAATAAATGGATAGGTAGAATGATAAAAAAGGGCGTCTTTCAGTCAAGAAACACCCTAAATGAGATGTGTGGCTATGTGACAGGCCAATCCTATCGCCTTTCCAATGGATGTTATGTTAGAAGTTCTTTTGAAGTTAAATTTGGTAATTTTCTAATTCATAACGAAATACCCTTCGAAAATGAAGGGATCATTGACCCAAGCTCCCGAACAAAATATAGATATGATTTCTTACTTAAAGATATCAATGACAACAAGGTTTATGTTGAAATATGGGGCTACTCTGACGACAAAACTTGTACTAATGATTACATTAGTAGATTAAAAAATAATTATCAGAGTAAAAAGAAGAACAAGAAAGCATTCTATAAACGAAGGAGCTTGAAATTGATAAATATTAATGCATCTCATTTTTTGTCTCTCAATCTAAACGATCTTCAAGAATTTTTTAAAAAATTATTAAAAGAAAATAATATTAAATTAAATAATTTTAAAATTTTAAATTCATCAGATCTATTGAGGGCTGATAGTGAGTCAGCATGGACTGAAGAAAAAGTATTTAATACCTATAAATCATTGTGTCTTGAGAATGAAAATCAGCCCATTAGTCCATCAGATTTAAAAAAAGCAGGACACGGGGGTTTATCTCTCGCTATGTTCAAGTATTATCCAGGAGGCAAAGCACAATTAGACAAAGATTTGGGTTATAAAAACATGCAGTCTCCCGAATTTTCTTTAGATGATATCAAAAAGTCCATGAAAGATTTAGTTATCGCAAATAATGGAGTCCCATTATTCGGTCTTGAGCTAGAAAAGATGGGGCACAGGCCAATGGTTCGATCTATTTCACATCATTACAACAGTAGTATTGCTGAAATATATACCGAAATAGGCTTTGGCAAAGAATATGCAGCCTTAATTACTCGCAGTAGAGGCGCCGCATCTAGGCGCAAGTTGGAATTCCTAAAAGAAAACGGCTCAAAAATATTAAAAGATTACGGAGAACACGGAAGAAATAAAGCCGCAAATATCTGGGGTGTCTCACCTTCATGCATGGGCAGGTGGGTGAAAAGCCTCGGAGGGGTTTTTAAAAGAGAGAAACTCGCAAAAAACAAGGATGAAGTGCTAAAAGACTATAGCGAACTAGGAGCTAAACTAACTGCTAAAAAATATAATGTTGATTCTAGTACCATTCATAGATTTATTAAAAAATGCAAAAAATTTTCCCAACAGCAACTTGAATTATAGTGGACTACATATTATAATAATATTATGAATGACGATGACTTTTATATAGGTGGACCAAAAGACTATGACGAGCAAACTGATGCATTTAGATTTGAGCTAGATGACTTAGTTTATAGGTATATAGATGAGTTTGATATTAATACCTTTGTTATGGTAGGAGCTTTACAGGAGAAAATAAAAGAACTCCTTGAAGCTGGAAATGGAGAGATGGAAATAGATTTAGATGAATAATAATACATTAATAGGATTAACCGGCTTTGCCACTTCAGGTAAAGATACTTTTTATAAACTATGTTCGGAGAAGATTGGACCAAGCATTTGTCATAGGTATGCATTCGCAGATATCTTAAAAGACGAATGTGACCCCTTCCTGCTTGAGCATGTAGGTATTTCAGCACATACCTCAGAACCTAAGGAAAAAGAGCTTATAAGGCCCTTCCTGGTCACCTACGGCACTCATGTAAGGAGAAAGATGAACCCAAATTGCTGGATTGACAAGCTGCACAAGAAAATCATTAAGGATAACATATGCAATTCTTTTTTATTTATAACTGATGTTAGATTTGAAAATGAAGCCTTATGGATTAAAAAATCTGGCGGAATTATATTTAATATAAACAGAGAGGGTATTGGTCCAGCAAACCCAGATGAAGAAGAGCAGGGCCATCTAATGCAGCCTTATTTCTTTGACTCGATAACTTGGCCCACTGTAGGCGAAGAAAATTTTTCTAAACTCAATTCTTTTGTTTTGCCATTTTGCGAAAAAATTTCCGCACCAGCTTAAGCTTATAGTGGACTATATATTATGAGTGACAGTCAGAAAAAATATGCCAATACAGATAAAGGCAAAAAAGCAGCTAAGCGTGCCCAAGAGAAATATGATAAATCTGATATAGACAGACGTCGTGAGCAAAAAAGAAATTACATGAGAAGGAAAAGGGCTGAAAATCCAAATTATTGCAAATGGAAGTGATTTGCTTGACTTCTTTCCTTAAATATGTTATAAATACAGCATATGAAAAACTCAAAGAGCTTACAGCAGCAGTTTAGGAATAAAAAATTTGATTATCACCAATATTGGGATATTTTATACATAGAGGACTATACCGATGGGTCTCACAAGACTTTTTCAACCATCGTTAAAGCTAAATCAGCATTTCTTGCAAAAAAAATTATTAGGCAAAAAATAGATGAAGATAATCCCGGAACAAAGGTTAAGTTTTACCAAATAAATATGTTCCATAAAAATTATTATTCAAAAAAGTATGGCAAGCTTGGTGTTGCTGAATGGTCTAATATTAGAGCGGCAGCATTTCCAAATATTTCGAATGTCTTACATAAGAAGCATATGCCCAACTTAGATGGCCTAAGAGAATCTAAGCGAGAAAGTTTAGCTAGAATCCGAAAATTGAAAGGTCTCGAGGATCGCATTGGCTTTAAAAAGGGCGCCGATAACTGGTCTACAATGCATAGATGGAAAGAGGCTCTACCAGAAGAGGAAAGGAAGGGCAAAATATGGACTGGTGGAGCATGGGTTGACTGGGACAAAGAAGACATGGAAAAAGTCAAAAACAAAATAATTAACGCATTGATTATTAATAATAATGTAAGAATGAAGGCTGCAGAGTATCTAGGTATCGACAGAAATGCCCTAAGAATGCTCATGTCCAGAATCCCTAATTTTGACTGGAACAAAGATTATCCTCCCCCAAAACCCTTTGAAAATGCAAATCGAGAAATAGACGATGAAGAAAGGGCGGCTATGTCCGAAAGGATGAAGAAAGTTATGGCTGAAAGAATGGCTAATGGAGTAAAACCTTTTGGTCATTTGTCTGAAGAAGAATTGAACGCTGCAAGAAAGAAGGGCAGAGAAGCTTGCTTAAGAAAAAGAGAAGCCAAGATTAAATTAAATATCCCCATTATAAAAAAAGCCTTAAAGGCTAATAATAATATTAGAGCCAGGGCTGCCAAATCTTTAGGCAAAAGCCCTAAATGGATAAAATACTGGATGGACAGTTCTTCTCACATAATTAACTGGGATAAAGAATACCCACAAAATATTAAAAGCCAGCAGAAATGACTAATAGTGATAGTTTCGATGCATACCTCTCTAAATACCAAGAGGATATGCTTAAAATAATCTCTAAACACAGGAGGCATTACCATAAATTGTCTGTAGAAGAAATTATTAGTGAAGCGAACCTTCTTTTATTAAAAGGGAAGGATAAAATCATTGATACCCTCGGGGAGGAGTTTAATGAAAATAACTTCAAGAAAATGGCTTATGCTTATGTAAAAAATTGCATTTCATGGAGTAATCACGAAGCCTTAAATAGTAAACGCGGGAAGATGCAGTCAAAAATCCTTGATTCTATGCATAGCCTAGATGACGGCGAACCAGTTACCACTTTCGAATTAGCGATGGAAACTGTGGGTAAAGATGATGAATTAGAAATTTTCTCTAGCAAAGATGGCTTAAAAAATTTCATTCATGTTTTAACTCAATATTATTACTTATTAAGTGACAACGAAACAAAAATATTGTCCTATATGCAAAAAGGGATGAATCAATATGAGATGTCTGCAGAAATGGGGGTAACTAGGCAAGCTATTTCTTTTGCGTTGATAGGCTTGAAAGAAAAAGTTAGCTCTCAGTTTAATTTTAGAGATATTTACAATGAAAATAGCAATACAGGCCAAAAAGCCTTAGATTCTTTGTTTCGTAAATAGTTTAAAATTGTGTAATTAATATTGTGGATTACCGCAATATATGTTATTTTTTAATTTTTGTTTTATGTTTATTTTGTTACGACCTTTATAAACAGAATACCAAACTTAAAAAAATATGTGAAGATCAGGATGTGGCTATAAAAGATTTGCAAAAGGCTTTAATTTTTACAACTGGAGGTTATTATATAGAACCCAGAAAAAAAGATTCTCCCTTGCATTAATCTAAATGATAGTTAGTTACGATAAAGTTTCGTCTCAATCTTGTTCTATAATTGAAGTTAAAGACCTAAGCTTTAGCTTCGACATTCTTGACTTACATTCGGTTATAAGGTCAAATGCAAAAGATCACAATATGGGTGCAATCATGACTAACTGGGTTTTTGATCATGAATATTTCAAGGAAATAGAAAGTGTGTTTCGGAAAGTTATATTAGATCTCCCTTCCGTTAGCTACAACAACAGAAATGGATCAAACCCTCGTTTTGATAATTTAGTTTCACATTGCAATCATGACGATAGATTATCTCTTAATTTAAGCGCTATCTGGGGTCAAATTTACGGAAAAGGAGCTTATCAAGTTTCGCACACTCATCTACCATGCCACTGGTCTTTTGTTTTGTTCGTAAATACGCCAGAAGGCTCTTCCCCTGTTGTTTTTGGCGATAATGACCTAGAAGTTAATCCAGAGTCTGGTCATGGGGTTGTTTTTCCTTCGTGGATTCGGCATTATGTACCTAAAAATTTGGCACCAGAAAGAAGTGTGGTCTCTGGTAATTTTTATTACTCCAAATAAATATGGCTCTTTGGTATCACAGTGGAAATGGGTGGACTAAGTCAACCCTTGCTTACAGAGACCACAACTGTGCCGCTTTCCTCTGTTGCGGTGGCCCTTCTTTAAAAAAAATAGACCCTTCTTTGTTAAAAGGCCCAAACAGGATTGTCTTTGGTTTAAATAATGTATATCCATATGTGATGCCAGATTGGTGGATAGGGATGGACGACCCTAAATGCTATCACAGAGATATCTTCCATCAGCCTTTTCCAAAGATCATGAGGGGCGGTTACCAAAACAGAGTTACCGAAAAAGGTCTTATTCATAATAAGTTCTTCAACCTGTATTATGCGGATACAAAAAAAACCGATAATTTTGACGATACCTTTATATTAAGAAGTCATGATGTTAATTTTGTCTGGCATTGGAGCACTATAGCTACCGCATTGCATATTATAGTTTGGATGGGTTGTAAGGATATTTATTTATTCGGAAATGATTTAAATAATAAGAAGGTAGATTACTTTGATAATGTAAAGCTAAATAAAAAAAACAAAGATAGCAATGAGAAATTTTATAATAAAGTCTACGAATACCTAAGGCTATTTAAGGAGAACGGCAAGAAATACGGCATAAATCTCTATTCTTGTTCTGAAAATAGTAGGGCTCACGATTATTTAGAATATTTTAACTACAAAGATGTGATTTCGAATTTGGAGGGGAATTTATATAAAGGGCCACTACTTCATGCTTCCGACGCAGAAGATATATGGAAAGAGGCCGAATCAAAAGCGAATAACACACAATTAGGCGCAGGGCCACAAATATAATAAAATTGCTTGACTTTATCCCTTATTTATAGTATACTGCATTCTATATGAAAATAAGTAAGACTCTCAAGCATGCTGATTTTGAATATGACGAAGAAAGTAAGTCATTTACCATTATCGACACCAAGGATGGCGGTGCAGTTGAATTAAATAAAGTTTATGCTTTTGCATTTATGCGCTTCGTGGTTCGTATGGCTCAAAGAAATTGGTTCAGAACGAAAAAAGTTATTGACAAAACACAGGATGATGTGTTAGAATCAGAGCCTTTAGATCATCCGAATCAACTTAATATGTTTTAATAACGAATATATAAATAATGAGTATTGTAGATTTAGTTTGTGCATCAGAAGTAGAAGAATTTTTCTACGAAGATAGTGATATGCCTCTTGCTGAGGGAGAACCTGTTGGAGTAGACATTGATTATAAAAACGAAGTCAAATTTGTTTTATTTGACAACATATATTGGAGACCTCAAAGTGAAGAAAGAGAATAAAGTATCAGAAAGATTATATGAATACAGAATTCTATTCAACCCCGGAGAAGAGAATTCCGCCCAAAACAGCTATCATTACTATAATGCATACAACGCCCCTCAGGCACTTGACTTTCACCTAAAGTCACTTAATAAAAAGAGCATTACGGCTCAAACCCTTCGAATAGAGAAGCTGAACCCGTTTTCTGAAAAATGGGAAGATGAAAGCTCAATACTTCTATCCTTATATAATAATGAATAATACTGAAAGATTTTTTTGGCTTCTCGGAGTCTTTGTTTTATGCTTTTATGCACTAAATCAATCATCTAAGATTGAAAACTTACAGTCAGTCAACGAAATACAAAAGTTGGCTTTTGACATGAAGTCTAATAAAGAAACTAGAAATGTCTCTTTAGCTTCTGGAGCTTTAAGTCAAGAGTATTTGCTTAACTCACTCCTAGACTCAATCGACTCAGAGATCGAGGCAGAGGAAGAGTATCTTGAGATCATCAGCAACTTAATTGCAGACCAATGATTGACCTAACTTCAGACCAAATAGTTTATTCCGAACATGATGTAGATGAATGCTTTGAGTATACTGACGGCAGTGGCAGAGTCCCAGATGGAATCGCCGTGGGTTATTTAAAAAACTTTGATGGCACAATTAAAGATCTTTTTCTATTCAAAGATATTAAGTATAGCAAATACGATCACGACTATTGGGATAATTTTGAACTCGAAAATGACATTGACAGGGTCGTGCTTCCATGATAGCATTTAGAGACGAGGGGTCAGAATCTAAAACTTCCTCCGAAGAATCTATCAAAGATGCCCTTCAAAAACTTTTAGATATTATTTATGATGACCCAGAATATTACCCAGGTTCTTTTCATGAAGATTTAAATATATCTGATGTCATAGACTTGATATATAAAATACTTTATGCAGATAATAACAAATCACTGCATTTAATAATAGATAAAAAATCAAATAATAGTATAGATATTACAGTAGATAAGATAGAATAATGCGAGCAAAAAAAGACGAAAACGGCTTTATGTCAGCCGAACAGCAAAACCATAGATTTATTAATTTCCTACAGTTGGCCTATCTAAGTGCCGACAAAGCTTCTGGTGGTGGATATTTCATCCCTAGTGATGTTCTCGATAAGATCGAGATGGAGCTAGACTTCAATACTACATTGTCTAAAAAGAAGGATATAGTAGAAGAGTGCAAGAAGAAATATAGAAAAAGAAAATCTTATTTGTTTTTTAAAGACATTTTGTCTGCTGGAAATTTTACTAATTATAATAAAGCTAGAGATATACTTCTTGAAATTCACAAAAAAACAGAGAGGTTTGCTCATTCAATGACTCACATTAGGTATGCAATGGAATCCCTCCATTTAGCTCTTGATGATTATTTCGGCACAAATAAAGTTAAAGTTACTCCAAATAGGTTTTTAACAAGAAATGCAAAGTGCAAGCCCAAGCCCAAGCCCAAACCTAAGCCCAAGAAGGCGGCAAAGGCATCTAACAGGAGCAAGAAAACCACTAAACCGATACCGAAACTTATTGACCTAGATGATGTAGTCCCTTTTTAGTATCATGATTATAATTGATACATATGTAAAAAAAGGAGAATCTCACTTAAGGAACTTAATGAGTTACAGAGGGCAGCTAGTTGCCTCGCAAAACTTCATTAAAGGATATGTGAGGAAGCGAATTTTCAATGAGTCTGATGCTCTAGATATTGTTCAAGAAGTAAACAGGGTCGCACTAGAAAAAGAAGGTACTTATAATAAAGAATATACATTCTTCGGGGTAAAAAATAACACGAACACATCTGCCGATGGCACTACATTACGTGTCTCTTCAGAAGACAAAGACCCAAGCGGTGTTAATGCTATCCCTCAAGTTACTATTTTCAGAAAATGGATTTCTGGAATTTGTAGATTTCAAGTTATGGCTTTTTTAACTTCCCTAAAAAGGAGCAAGCTTGAATACATGGAGGATATATATTCCATACATAACCCTACTTACACAAACCCTATCCCTTCTGTTAGCTTGATTAAAAAAGAGATTTCTGATGAGTTCGACAATAGTTTAACTATTTTATCTGGTCGAGAAAGAGATGTTCTTAGTTTACTGAAGCGCGGCTACAAGCAGGTTGAGATTTCTAAGGAGTTATCAATTCAGCCTTGCCATGTCAGCGCCTACAAGTCAAGGGCTATTATTAAAATAAAAAATAATCATGCTTCATCCTAACAGGTCTAGCTGTTAGCACAATGATTCTTGGGCACCATATTTTTGCCTCATCTCTTTCAGATGAAGTAGCTATTTGTTTTGCTGAAAAAATTTGTCTATTTCATGAATCCTACATTGATTCATTATTAATTCATGAGGTTGGGTTAAATGGAAATTTTAGCAAAAACCCAGATTTTGACCCCCTTTTTTACTCTTTATTAATAAAAAATTTGCAAAAATCCTCCCCCTGGATAAGGGTCGATCATGTTTCTGATAAATCTATAGATGTTGCTTGCGCAATTTATTATTTATCTGACGACGAAGAGGTAGAGGGATTTTATATGACTCAAATTGTCTCCAATTGGGATAATACGAATAAGTTTTGCTATCAAGTTTGGAATCTGAAGACAGACTGCAATCTTCTTAAATTAAATAATCATTGGTTCTGAATATTATGTGTACCATATTATGTGTTAAGGTTTTTATTTTGTCTCTTGGCTGTCGGTTGCTCTCACCGCAACCCCCAACCTTCTGACACTAAATTTGACGAAAATAAGAGGGATTGGGCGGAAGTATATGTCAATGAAGTAAACTCTGCCATAAGGAATAATGACCCTGATGCATATAGGTTTTTTATGCGCGAACTTATTTTAGAAATAAATCGTTTAAATAAAGAGAATGGGAGAGGTGGCTGAGTGGTTTAAGGCGGCGGTTTGCTAAACCGTTGAAGGAATAATTTCCTTCCGCTGGTTCGAATCCAGTCCTCTCCGCCATTTAATTAATCCCAATTACCTTGTTCTAAATCCTCGTCTGGGTGATCTCTTTTTTCTATTTTTTGCCAGATTTCTATCATTTCGTCTGACGACATATTTCTATATTTTTTTTCTGCAATAATTAGGGCTGACCTAACTCTTTGCATCATGGGAGCATCAAAATCTGGATCCGCCATGACTTGCAAGGTTAGGTAGTTTATTATTTTTTCTCTCATTGGTTAATGTGAAGTACACAAATATATGGATTTCTACCCTCGAATATGTTATAATATTATTTCAATGTCATTATTAAGTAAAAGCATAGATACGGTCTCATGTTGTTGGGGTGATTCGAGCGATTTAATCAATTACTCAAATTCTTGTTACAGTGATTTGCCTTTTAGAAAATCTATTAGTTTTCGCGCCAAACATCACTTTAGTAATTTTGATTTTATAAATGAAGTTATTGTAAATATTGATGCTTTTAGTTCCGACTACATACTTTTAATAGATGAAGATTGTTTTATTTGCGACACCAATGCACTAGTTTCCCTGATAAACTATCAAATAAAAAATGATATTCATGTATCAGGAATGCCAGATGGAGGAGTGCCCTGTAGATGCCATAATCCTATTGGAATAAACCCCTTTCTAAGTTTTTTAAATTTAAAAGAAATCAGAAAGGTATATGATGTTGATTCAGTCAAAAGTACTGAATATTGCGAATCATTAAATAAATTTCTCCCACAAGATTTAATGAAAGATGGCTACCCTTGGGAATTGGATAATTTTGAGGATTATTATAAAATATGGTTTTTTTTACTAAAAAAAGGTTTTAATATAAAATACCTTGATGCTTATTTCTATCATGATATTTTTGACGATTTAACAGATGACGAGCATTCCACTATACTAAATAACCAAGAAAACAAACCTGTTGCTTTTCACTCGTGGTACGGCAGGCGCTACTTTTGTTCTGACTTTCACAAAAATAGAATCACAAATTTATATAATAAAGCAAAAGATTATAATAAAACTTGCCACCTTAGCTCAGATGGTAGAGCACCTCACTTGTAATGAGGATGTCGTCAGTTCGATCCTGACAGGTGGCTCCATTTTTGACCGATTTCGGCTCTATTTCCTTGACACTACGAATAACAATCCTCTTGCATCAAAAAGCTCCGCAGAATACCCCATTGTTTGTAATTTACCCCCTATCATGTTCCATATTCCCTTCGGGTTTGGTAAATCTTCTAGAACTATAATTCCATCCTCACTTATGTTTTCTAGCCCAAATACTAATGTATAAATACTGGATGTTATTGCATGGAGTCCATCTTCTATGATTAAATCGTATTTTGGGTTCCCAAAATTTTGATGCATCACCTTAAATGAATCAAATTCTAGTTGGTCCACGAATGACGTCCTGATTTTTTCTTCCGTAAATAATATACTCGTGTCCACATCTGCACCAAATATATTAGCATTTGGGAGTATTTCTTTCATGGCTCTTATGGATGCTCCAGGCCTCCACTCGTCCTTTCTGCCATATATTGACCTCATGTTGGATGGTGCATGTGGGTCATTTGTCCCCATGCCTACTTCTAAAACATTGGCATTGGGCTTGAGTTTAACATTATTAAATATATCATGATAGACAAGGTGATAGTTGTGATTTATTTGACACTTATCTGATCCATATTTATTTAAAATTGATTGAGTCTCGTTAGTTTCATTATGTTGTATAACATTTGTTTTTATTGGGGTTACTGATGCTATTTTTTCAAATAATGAGTCTATTAAAACTCCCCCTTCTTCAATATTTAGTTCTTTAAATAATTTATTTATTGCATGCGGAAACAATCTCACACATTTTTCAGCATGAGTTCTGACTTGTCCACCGCATATTGGCCAAAAATCTTTTATGTTTTGTTCGCTCATCTTATTAAAGCCCAGTCATGACTCCATCCTTGGCTAGGTTCATTAAAAATAATCATCTCGAAGTTATGTTCTTCGCAAAACTCGTCTACAGCTTTAATTACACCAAAGTTACTATATTCTATATAGTCATGCCCACACATAAGCCCCCCCTTTTTTAGCTTGGGCAAAAACATCTTAAGATCAGCTTTTACTGATTCATAGAGATGAGAGCCATCTATATAAATAAAATCGAAGTAGTTGTCTTCGTATGAGCTTGCAAAGTCATATGAATACCCCTTTTGCAAGATAACTTGACCGCAATCAATGTTATTCAAAAACTTTCTTTGGACTTCGTCCATGTCATTTAGATTAGAATACGCGGTATGCAAGCCTTCTATTTCACCTGCATATAACTGCCCTTGGGAATTTTTCTCATGTGCAGTTTCCCATGGGTCAATCAAATATAGCTTGCTAGGATTCAATTTATCTAAGATTTCCATCGAAAAAAGTCCCCGATGAACTCCTATTTCCACACAAATAGGTTTTGGTTCAATAATTGACTTTACTGAATTTAGGTACTCTTGCCTTGTTCTTGTCGTTTTCACAATACTTTATCAGGAGGCTTTATCTCTATTAATAATCCTTTTGAGCCAAAGAGACTCCAGTCTTCTGAATCTATTTTTATATATTCACAATCTATGTGTTCTTCTACAAAAGTTTCTCCCTCTTTATTCCATAATTTTAACTTGTCATCATGAACCGTGAAGTTCCATTGGTGCAAGCCATCATATCTAGATCTTACGGCTTCGTTTTCCGCTACACAAAATCTTACTATTCCATTTTTCTTGCAAACTTTTATCATATTTTGTATGCATAGAATGGGATCACGAGAATGGTCTAAAGCATTTACACTTATCACCATATCAAATTCCTCATTTTCGAAAATATCTAAAAGATTTTCGCCCGTTCCCTTAATTCCTCTAAATTCAACTTGAGGGGCATATTCTTCTATGAGCTTATTATATTCCTCGGCTAATGGGTCTAGCGCTATTATATTAACTTTCTCTCCTTTTATTTTTGATCCATGCCCATGAAGGGGGCCACATCCAATGTCTAATATTTTATCTTTTGCACTCGCACCTTTAAACATCCAACTATCTATGTTTATTTCTGCCTCATTGTCCGTTCGCCATATGTAGTCTTTTTCGCAATTTGCAACAGCCCCCTTTGTTTGAAACCATCTTTTCCACCATTGCAATTCGCTAGGGAGAAGTTCTTCGTGATTGTGACTATATTTTAACATTTTGATGTTTTTTAATTTTTAAGGTTGACAATTCTTACTTTTTCTGAAATGATGGTGTTTTCGTTAATCACAAAATACATAAATATATGAACACAAATACTGAATATATCGAGCTTACAGAGCTTTGGCAAGATGGAGAGTACAATAAAGTAGGAAGCATCATTAATAAAGAGAATTGGAAGCCCTCCGAAGTCGCAGAGTTCTGTTATTATATTAACAAGTACCTTGGGGTAAATCAACTAAATCTTCTATATAAGTTTTTGTAAAATGAACAAACTAGAACTTGCTTGGGAGACATTTGAGTTCCACCTCGCCTCATCTGCGGATAATGAGTCTAAATTACATGAGAATATCAATGTATTCATGGATTCTTTAGCAGGTGAGCCTAGTGACCCCATAGAGGAATCTGAGAGGAAAATTCGCATTAAAAATGTTAATAATTTAAATAAGCTTATTTCTTGTTCAAATGAGTTGATAAATGATTACAAGAAGCAAAATGCTAGTCTCAAAGACTTAACCTCTCTTTACAAAAGCTATGCCGAAAAGGGTACTCCTATACCCGATGGAAGGGAAGTCTCTATAATGACACTTAACGAGCTAAGAAATACTAATGCCACTATGATTGAGCAGTTGAACATTCAGAGGGATGAGTTTAAATCTCTTTTGGGTTGACATAACTTGATTGTTCGTTTAATCTGTGTTTTATTATGAAGAAAGGTAAAGGTAGACCAAAAGGCTATAAGCCATTTATAGATATTACGTACGAGGAGCTTGGGCAATGGGTTGGACCAAAGGCTCTTGTCAAGGTCAATACAAAATGGCTTGAGTTCCTCAAAGGAAATTTAGAGGTTGACTCTAATTCTGATGTGGATTACAATAGTGGCAAAAAGATTATTAATGTGGAGGAAGTACCTTCACCTATTGAGTATAACATAACTAGATTTGACAATGAATAATTATTTTAAAGGATTAGTTGGTCAAGATGCAGTGAAAAGCAAGTTGTCTTTTTATTTAGATGCATTTTACAAAACATCCCAAGCTCCCTTTTTACTTATGGCAGGTGCTAAGGGCTTGGGTAAAACCGAGTTTGCAAAAGCTTTCGCAAAGAATCTTTGCAATTCCGAGGGGGACAAGAGGGCTTTCCTTGAAATTAATTGCTCAACCATTAAGAATAATGAGCAGTTTTTCGAGCAGATATTTCTACCATTAATCATGGACAATGAAATCACCATCTTATTCGATGAGTGCCATGCATTGCCACAAGATTTAACTATGGCATTCTTAACCATTTTCAATACCGAATATAAGCCTAGAAAAATCTTTGAGTATGAGGGTATGAATTTCGAGTTCAATTTCATGAAGCAGACTTTTGTGTTTGCAACTACTGAGACTGATAAAATTTTTGCACCATTAAAGGATAGATTAACTGTAGTTGATTTTGAGCCATATAGCTCAGAAGAATTGGCTGAAATTATTAAGATTTGCTTGCCTGACATTTCTTTTACAGATGATTGCATTCAAGAAGTAGCAAAAACAGTTAGAAACAATGCTCGTAGTGCTGTCAAAAGGTCAAAAGAAATTTCCCTATATTGCGGGGCAAAAGAAAAAGACTCATTTGACTTGAATGATTTTAAAGATTTGTCTTGTCAGATTGGCATCCTACCACTTGGTCTTACAAATACAGAAAAGCAGGTTTTATTTTCCCTAAAGGATGTGGGCGCCGCCACTCTTACAAGTCTTTCTGCGCAACTTGGTCTTAGCAAGACTGCATTGCAAAGAGACCATGAGATGTATCTACTTAATAAAAACCTAATGGAAATTGACGGCAAGAGAAAAATTACCCCAAGAGGTCTTAAAGTTTGTGAATTTCTTGTTTAAATATATCTGCTATGGCTAATAGAATTATCTTAAAATGCCTTGAAGAACTTGCAGAGCTTTCTACTGTGTTACTTCAAGATATAAATAAAGACAAAGATTTGTCTGCTAAAGTTCTTGGGGAAATCAAGGACGTCGAGAAATATATTAAATTAATAAAGGAATTATATTGCGACAAATGACTATATAGTCTTGACATTACTTCCTGCGAGTGTTATAATAGCAAACTTATTATTAAATAATATAGAAAGCAGATCTCAATAATTTCTTATAAATTATTGACTAAGCTTAATGTTAAAATGAAAGTAAGCAATCATAAAATAAATTATACAGAAGAAGACATCGTTGGTTACCTTGTACGCCAATGGGTTTTTGAATGGTGCAAGAAGTATCATCCCGAAGCATTTGTAGAAGCAGAAAAATTCGTAAAAAATTATTTAAATGAAAACAAAAATTAATTATTTATTTATTGCATTGCTTTTAGTTGGTTGTCAAGCAAACAAAACAAAAAACCAAGGTACAGGCTTTATTGCTCCCCCTCCTCCGCCTAAAATTTTGCCGAGTTTACCTCCCCCCAACTTTACTACCGACATAAATGAAGTAAAAGAAATACAAGTAAATAGATTGCCCCATCCTTTTAATTTGAATGGAAATACGCCCTATGCAGTTTGGGTTGATGGAAAGAGGTTGCAACTAAGTAGGAATGAAGTGAAATCTCTAGCAGTTGCCTTGAATTTAAAATTCACTCAGCCCGAAGATACTGCTGAAATACATAATGGAGAAGGTTGGCTTTACCCCAAAAAGCTTGACAGAGCAAAAGACTTCCCTCCTTTAGATAATATTGCAGACAAAGAAGAAGAGGAAAAAGAGGAGGAATTTGATAGCCCCGAAATTTTTATTGACAATTAATATAAAAGTATTATTAACATGAAAGCATTAGTTACAGGACACAAAGGTTACATTGGATCGCATCTTTTTAAAGCATTAATTGGTCATCGAGGTATTGACACAATTCTTGGCATTGATCTTCAAGATGGGGATGACATATTGCACTGCTTGCCCGACAAAGATTTTGATGTAGTTTTTCATTTTGCTGCGTTTCCTAGAGTTGAATATTCGGTTTTAAATCCGAGCTATACATTTAGACAAAATGCACTCGTCACATCTGTTTTGCTAGATTGGAGCAGAAAACATAATGTCAAAAAGTTTATCTTTTCTTCGTCTTCTGCTATAATGGGAGATGGTGATGGTATGCCAAAATCTCCATATGGCGCACATAAATTAATGTCGGAAATTGAGTGCAATTTATATAGAGATTTATATGGCATCCAAACTACCTGCCTTCGTTATTTTAATGTTTATTCTGAAAATCAGCCATATGGCGGGGCATATACTACCGCAATTTCCGCATGGATGGAGATGATTAAGACAGGTCACCCCTTGAGGATTGATGGGGATGGAGAGCAAACTAGAGATTTTGTCCATGTTGACGATGTTGTTTCTGCAAATCTTTTAGCTATGGAAAGAGATGACATGAACGATAACCATTATGATGTTGGTTGTGGCAGATCTTATTCATTAAATTATGTAAAAAACTTCATAGACCAACACCATACTGTATCATGGGATCATGCGCCCGAACGAAAAGGTGATGCTCGAAATACTTTGGCGAATATAAATCCGTTAAAGGAGAAAGGATGGAAGCCATCAGTTAATTTCGATCAAGGTTTAGGTAGGTGCTTTATATTTTGAATAATAAGCTAAAAGTATTATCCGTCTTAAGGTCGGGCGGTATATATAATGAATCTCATGTATATGCCCTCGAATCAATGTGCGAAAATAATATATTAAAGCATGATTACGATTTTTATTGTTTAACAGATCACGACAACTTAGCTTGTAAATCAATTAAATTAAAAAATGGATTTAAGGGTTGGTGGTCTAAGATTGAATTATTTAAAATAGAACCACCTGTTTTATTTTTTGATTTAGATACTATTATAGTTAATCCTATTGATGATATTATAAGCAGAATTTCCAATATTGACTTTTGCGGATTGCATGATCAATGGTTTCCCAATACTATTCAAAGTGCAATAATGCATTGGTCGGTTGACATGAGTTTTATCTATCATAAATTCATGGAAGACCCTTTAACACCTATTAATAGTATGTGGGGAGATCAAGACTTTATAAATACATTAGTTCCAAATAAAAAATACATACAAGATTATGCTGATGGCAGTATAGTATCTTTTAAAGCTAATTTAGATCATGGAAAATTATTCAACAAAGAAAAACATAAAATTGTTTATTTTCATGGGCTACCTAGACCTTGGGATCAAAATGTAATCGAATACCCCAACCATGCATATTAATCACTTGGGCTTTAATGTCGGAAGGGGCAACTTTGGCGATTTCATTAATCGTTTATTTTGGCAATCATTATGCCAAAAAGAATTTATAACTAGCTTTGATGTAAATAAAGAATACCATTTCGCAACAACAGGAAGTGTTATGGAGTGGGTTACAGATAAAGCTATAATTTTTGGAACAGGTTTTATATCAAAAGATTCAGACTTAGGGGGAGGTAAATGGGAGATTAAATCAAATAAAAAACATTGCACCCCTCATTCTATTTATTCAGTTAGAGGGGAAATGACTAGGAATAAATTAATTAAAATGGGAGTTCCATGTCCCGAATCTTATGGTGATCCATTATTGCTTTTTCCCGCCATCTATAATCCTCAATCAGATAATACATCTAATATCATTGGTGTCATCCCCCATTACAATGATTACAATTCCTTAGAAGTTGATCTTCTTATGAAGGATTTATTAAATAAGGACTTGCCTGTTAGGAAAATTAACATTATAACCCATAATAACTATTTAAAATTTATTAATGAAATAATTTCCTGCGATACAATCATTTCTTCTTCTCTTCATGGAGTCATTATGGGGCTATTGTACAATAAAAAAACTATTTTTAAAACATTCTCAAATAATGTTTGGGGGGGTACTTTTAAGTTTTATGATTTTTTCTCCTCCTTATGCATTGAGTACAATCACCTAGTTGACAACGAGCATTTGCTAGACAATCATATTTGTTTAGATAAAAATAAACTACTTGAGCTTCAGCATAAAATGATAGAAATATGCCCATTGTTTACAAAAGACATAAAGGACAAAGTCTTTAAAATGATGAATTTTTAATATGAAAACATATTGTGTTAGTTTGCCCGAATCCGATGACAGGAAAGAGCATATGTCGTCAGAAATATTAAAATTAGTAGATTCATTTGAATATATATATGCAGACCCCCCTCATAAAGATTTCAGAACAACTAACTATGCGTTTCCAAGAGAACTTGGTTGCACACTTAGCCACTTAAAGGGAATCATTCATGGGTCAAGATATAATGAAAACATCCTTATGCTTGAAGATGATATTTTTATAAATGACAATGCTTCAAATATATTAGAAGAATCAATGAATGAATTACCCGAAGATTGGGGCTTGTTATATTTAAGTGGGCGACCAAAAGATCAAACTTACCATTTCTCCAAGAATCTTATTAAAACTAATACATTTCTATCAACAATCTCCTATTTGATTAATAAAAATTATGTTTATTCTTATATAGATCATGTTTTGAATAACTTGACGAATCCGTTTCCCAATTCCTGTGCTGATAATGTTTTGAATGGTTTTTTTATAAATAACTCTTATTGCATATACCCCAAGATAGTGAACCCGATGTCGGGTTATAGTGTTCTTAGGTTTGGCAACAGAGACTACGAGAATGATTGGGACTTAGATTGGAAGCAATTTTCTCCAAAAAAAACTTGACATATGGTTTTCGATATAGTAATATAATTTCCATGCACGAAGATATAGTAGAATCAGTTTCCTACCAAAAAGGCTACGACAAAGGATTTGCTGATGCAGTCGAGAGACTTGGCAACGAGTTTGACAAAGCATACGAAAAAGGCTTTAATAAAGGTTGGCAGAAAAACGAGTACCAAAATAAATGGGTAAACATTGAAGATGAGTTGCCCGAAAAAGGCAGAAGGCTACTTTATTATTTTGAAAGTTGCGGGGTATTTCTTGGCTTCTATCTTGGTATAGATTCAAACTATTGCCCCGAAACAGGTCATGTTTTTGCATCAAGTGCAGGATACCTCACAGGAGATGTAACTCATTGGCAATATATGGCAGAATATCCTCAAAATAATGAAGAACTTGTTAAGGCTGACATTGACTATTGCAAATCCTTAATAGAGGAAGTTGAGAATTGCAAATCAGAAATGAGTAATAATAGCAACCATGAATAAATTATTTGGAGAATTCAATATTATGGTTAAACAAGCATTGATTTTTACTTTAGTGATGCTTGGTTTATTTTATTTTTTTGGTTGCACAACTAAAACAGAACCAAACTTATTAGGTCATTGGGTTGATGATGAAATTATTTATTATCAAGCATATGATCCAAATTGGGATGATCCCACTATTATTCCTATTTTTTTAACGAAATCCGAGGCTCAAGAGTATGCTGACCGAAATAATGTCGGGAGCGAAATAGCAGAAGACACTAGCCACAGATACATTGTGAGAGTGATTAACTATCGTTATGAAATTCGCCAAGTAAATGATTGGAAGGATGAGATACTGCATACTACAAATTCCAAAAAAGATGGAATTAAATATGTAGAGCAGTTTATGTCTGCACATGAAGATTTATTTATGTACGATTTGAAAACAGGTAATTTAGTTATAAATAGTACCCCATGAGAATCCGTGCGATTTTTTGTTGTATTTATTTTAGTTTAATGCCTTGGTGGATATACGAAAAGAAAAAACATTACAGAAGAACTTATTGGAAGCACATTAAATTAAACTTTGGTCAAATAAAGACTTGGTTATTAAGGCAAGAAACACAAGAAGATATAGATTTTGAGCAACAGATCAATCCAACTTGGAAAAAAGTTTTTACAAATATGATAAGATGAAAACATTAGCAAGCAGACTACTTTATTACATGGGGCATTTAGTTAGCATCTTTTTATACTGCTATTATCTTTCATTTCTCTACCCTGTCTATAAAAAGTTAATGATTTGGAGTTCTGATCTTGACAAAGATGGGAAAGTATGGGATACTATGAATAAATGA